>Ga0206954_1028_pt2 | contig 43482 bp, 43 predicted proteins | sample Alteio_BWOrgHeat_37_FD_153250 | JGI IMG/M metagenome (GOLD analysis project Ga0206954, IMG submission 153250) | Enriched cells from forest soil in Barre Woods Harvard Forest LTER site, Petersham, Massachusetts, United States -... | ecosystem: Environmental > Terrestrial > Soil > Temperate forest >...
GGTAAATGTTCTGTGTGAGATTGCCCAAGCCCCAACACTTGTTGCAAATTCATTTTTAGCAAAGTGTGATGGAATAAAAAGCCTTGATGAATTTTATGAAAAACTTTCAGATGAAGAGAAAAAATATCTGGTAAATCTTGTTACCGGTCCAATGGCAACTCTGTTCAAAGGTCAACCTGCAATATCTGACCGTACTATCATATCCCTAAAAGGAACCTATGCTGAAGATTCTGTAGCAAAGATTAGCTTTCTGGCACTGGCCAAATTATGGAAAAAGATAGAGGCGGCGCCAGTGGAGATTCCAAAAATACTTGTAATTGATGAAGGGCATCTCATCTTCAGGTTTGCCAATGCCTCAAAATTCGTAGATTTGCTTGCACGCATGGGCAGGAAAAAGAATGTAATTTTCATGTTTATCTCACAGCGGGTAGAAGACGTAACAAAGACGGAAGCAGGGCGTGCGTTCTTTGACAACAGTGAGACGAAAATAATACTACGAAACAACGAGATTGCGGCTGAAGAACTTACAAAATCATTGCAGTTGTCTCCGCAGGAAAAAGACATGATTCAGACATTTATTCCAGGGGATGCCTTGATCTTGACACGCGATTACAGGATTCGTTGTTCCATTACTCCATCAAAAGAAGAGCTTGACATGTTTGGCACATCACCATTGAACACAAATGCAGCTTAAGAACAAGTATTACAAATATTTCCAAGAGATGTCTGGTATCATTGGAATCTCAGAAATTGATTTGGCAGAAAAGATTGGAAATCTTCATGTCGGGGATAGATTCGAAACACAAACTCATACCATACGTGTCAAGAAGATATCCAAATCTCATGGGCAGGTGCTTTACCATGTATGCTTGTATGATGGTACCGGCAAGTTGATTCGAAATGATCCGATATTTCTGAGTCAGCCAAAAAGACAAAAGCACATGTGAGCCTTTAAAACTTGATTTGTTTTGCATGTGTGAAAAGACGCGGTGTACATTCTGTATATGCAATTTCTTTGCTGGTAATCATAGCAGTGGGAATGTCTGGAATAGTCTATAATTATATGAATACGTCAAACAGCATACTCTCGTCAAATATACAATACACAATAAACACGGCAACTCTTTCAGGAATACAGTCTGGAACTTTAACTTGGTATGACATTGTTTTGTACAATGCCGGAAACAAACCTTTCACTCAAACAACGATATCTGCAGACATTAACGGTGTGACGTATAATCTTTCACAGAACACAACAAGCATTGGTCCTAGTCAGACATTAGAACAAAAAGGCATTCTAAATGCAGCAGTTGTTTATGGCAACAGCTATACTGTAAGAGTAAGTGCAACAACAAGTGATGGTTCTACATTTGTTACTAGCAGACAGATTAATGCAGGATAAAAATTTGGAAGGAATTTTTCAACCTGATTGGATTCTACTACCTAAAAGTGGCTCAGAAAACAATGAGTCACTCACTCTAGGAAATAGAACTGTATATGCTGTAAAACAGGGATAGAATTTATAGAATGGTCAGATAGGACCTAAATCAAATGAAGGACTCCAGAACCAAGGCCATTTGCTGTGCAGGAGTTTTTGGAATAAGCATGTGTACCATCCTTATGATCATAAGCATGGGAGGCTCATTTGCTGCAGCATTTTCCAAAGATTCTAGCATGCAAAGCATGGATTCCATGAACACGAATAGCCAAAAAAATAACAATATCATTTTGGCATTTTTTAGTAGTCAATGGGGAGATGCACTGCTAGTAGCCTCATCTGCATCAATGCTCTTGGGAATTTGGTTCAGTGGAAAAATGAAGTTGATCCCTTTAGCAGTTATAGGTATAGCTGTCATGTTCATAGGAATGTATTGGTACTATTCAATAAATCTGCAGATAGTAGGAGCTGCCATCATGGGTTTTGCACATTTGTCTAACTACAATTACAAAGTTTCAAAATTGTTAAGAATCTAAACATATTGCAAATTTATTTAGCTATTATTCCTACATCCATGTGGTTACGCATCATGGAACTCATTGACTTGCCAGATGGTATGACGTGTACATGCAGAGTATAATATCCTGGTTTGTCCACACTAAATTTTACAACATACTTGCCTTCTCCTAATTCTTCTGCATCAAACATTGAACCAATCATATTCATGGTACTCATTGGGGCTCCCTCTTCCAACCCAATGCTTACCTGGGCACCTGTAATTGGTTGTCCGGTATTTCTATCAAGAACCAATAATGTGACCTGAGAATTTTGTCCTACTGATACTTGTTGGCTTGAAACTACTTTTATTATGACATCTTTTGGAGAATCACTCATCATACTGGACATCATTCCACCACTTTCCATCATGGAGTTTAGAGACAAGTTTTTCCATCCATTTACCATCGAAAAAGGAGAACATCCAAATCCAAATGCAGTATTTGAAAACACTCCAAGCATTGTCACTACTGCACCTGTTGCAATGGCAGCCATTATCCAAGTTTTTCTTGTTACCATACAATCAAGAATATAGTTTTAAGATATTTGAGAGGATAGGTTTACAAATGTAAAAACAAGATGGCAAGAGTAAATCTATTGCTCAGAGTCAAACGTGCAACTTTTGAGATTTGCGCTTCTGATGTTTCTTGCCATTATAAATGGCATTACAAGTAAAATTGGAATAGATACTGCAATGAATATGGTTTGGAGTTGAACCTCGTGGGTAGTCAGAAATATTGTAGTGGCGGTAGTGCTAGCACTTGCTCCAAGGCCAAAGAGTAGCATAAATGCAGTACCTGCACACGTAGGACATCCCACAAAAAGACCAGTTACTGCTCCAATGCTACCCATCTTGCTGCTTTTTCTTGCAATGGAATATGTTGCAGAGGCAAGGGCAAAATTTAGACCAACCAAGAAAGAGACTGCAACCAATAGAACCAGATTCAATGGAATTATTTGCAAGCCAGTGTGTTCGGTAAAGAAAATCAATATCATTGGCATGTAGCCAGGTACATTACAGCAGGGAGAAATTTCTGCATAAGGAGGTTTTGGAAAACCAAAATCAGTAGCATTAATGTCGGGCTTGTAAAGAATTATTCCGGAAGTAAACCCAAAAAAGATTGCATACCCTATGGCACTTACAAGAAGGATCTGTTTTGATCTCTTATTATTTATGGCATTTGAAATTATTGTAGTAATTGAATCATCAGTAGATAGTGTCTTTGTTTTGTAAAATCTGTAAAGGCCAAGCCCTATTGCACCAAATGATGCAAAAATGACAACATATGTAGATACGGCAAGTCTTTGTAACGCAGGCATTGCAGCTGGGGTTATTATCAGATTGTTATTTTTCCAATAGGCAAGAAATGAGACAGCTATTGCAACAAAACCAACTATTAGCAGCGCCTTACTAGATCGTGACATCTTCTGACTAGATTCCAATTTTCCTCTTAGAAAAGAAAAGTTTTACAGATATTAATTTACCATAGTTTACAATTGAAAAACTATTTTGTTGTAAGATTCATGATGATTTTCTCACCATCTTGAAATGCATGATTTCTATAATCCTGAATAGGATTACCGTCTACTGTAACTTTGACATTATAGTTGTCAAGAGGTATTCCCCAAATGTCAAGAAATTGGCCTAGGGTATAGTCTTGATCTTTGTACGATTCAACATGAATTACCCCATCATTTTGGTGAGTATGAAGTGGGGCCATACCAGTCATTCCATAGGTATCAAGTGTATGCATATTCCATAGATGTGAATCGATTCCAATGTTTGCAGGTACTGTTACAGGCTTTCCATCCATTATCACGGATAGGTGTGGGTGTATGTGCATCATTCCCATGGAATCATGTGGTATAGAACTTGAAGTAGGTATTTTGTAGACAATAGAATTTGAATTGGAATTTAACATTCCTATGCTAATGATACCTATTGCAAATGCTATCAGCACACCAACAATGACAAATTTCTTGATTTTTTTATTTGATATTCCCAATTTACCTTTTGGGCTATGTTCATCATTTTTCATTTTTATAATATTCTCTTAATGTAGTTAGTTTTACGGGATATTTAGAATGAATAGTTTACAAATGTAAAATATCATTCTTAAATCTTGGTTCTAACAATAAAAGACTGAAAATACTTGGCAAAAGACCCCGTATGTGGAATGGAAGTGGATGAAAAAACATCAAATGCAAAATCCAAGATTGATGGAAAGGAATTTTATTTTTGTTGTCCTCACTGCAAGTCAAGGTTTGATAAAGATCCAACAAAGTTCAAGTTCTAATTCTATTTCCTTACATTTTTTATGTGATATTTTCATTTGTAAAGTACTAAAGTTATACATCTCTAGCAAGTAATAATTTCGATATGAGTTATGCAAACCCCAATGTGTTAATAGATACAGAATCTGTTTCTAAAAATCTTTCAAGTAAAGATATTAAAATTGTGGAAGTTGATTATGACCCAGAAAATGCATATAGACAAGGTCATCTTCCTAATGCGGGATTAATCTGGTGGAAAAGGGACATCAATGATCCGGTAAGACGTGACATCATAAGCAAATCTCAGTTTGAAGAACTCATGACAAGAAATGGAATAACTTCAGAATCTGAGGTTATTTTGTATGGAGATTTTAATAATTGGTTTGCTGCATTCGTATTTTGGATCTTCAAGTATTATGGACACAAAGATGTCAGAATGATGAATGGTGGCAGGAAAAAATGGGAACTGGAAAAAAGACCATATACAAAGGATGATCCTCAGATTACTCCAACAAAATATGTGTCACAGCCTCCTGACGAAGGACTTCGTGCATATTTCTTTGATGTTAAAAGAGCATTGGAACGGGATGATACGGTTCTAGTAGATGTAAGATCATCAAAAGAATTTACGGGAGAGATAACTGCACCTCCAGAATATCCCATGGAAAATGCTCAGAGAAGTGGGCATATTCCTAGTGCAAAAAACATACCTTGGGCAACTGCGGTCAATGATATAGATGGAACTTTCAAATCCATAAGCGAGCTAAAACAAAATTATGAATCCAAGGGAATAACACCTGACAAAGATGTGATATGTTATTGCAGAATAGGTGAGAGATCATCTCACACGTGGTTTGTTCTCAAATACCTGCTAGGATACACACAGGTTAGAAATTATGATGGCTCCTGGACAGAATGGGGCAACATGATTGGCAACCCAGTAGAAAAATAGTTGAGTTTTTTGATAAATTCAACATTTATCCTATGCTTGACAAAATTGCTTAAGTGAAAATAAAATTGAATTCCAAGAAAACTGCCATAATTATAGCAATAGCTGTTTCAATTACAATAGTTATTTTACTATATGATAATTTTGAAAATAATATGGAAAATAAAAATTCAATTAAACCAAGTGATTCAACCTCTAACAAAACTTTAGCAAACATTCAGACAAGTATTTTCAAAAGCAGATACGTAACTGTTTACTCACTTGCCAATGGAACAGGCCCCAATGGTATCCTAGTAGATAGAGAAGGCATGGTCTGGACATCGGGATCTTCATCAAACTCATTATTTAGGCTAGACCCAAGTAATAACACACTAGAGTCTTACAGCATTCCATCGGAAAGACACGGCAAGACAATGGTTTGGACAATGGTTCAGGACAAAGATGGATTTTTGTGGTTCTCACAATTTAGTGGAAATCCTCTTTGGATGTTTGATCCCAAATCGGAAAAATTTAGTCTTTTTCATACGAGTTCACCGCCATTTCAAATGAAATTGGATGAAAAATCTGGAAACATATGGTTTACTACTTTAGTTGGCAATACTTTGGGGGTAATACAAAAAGTTGAAAATAAAACAAAACCTTCATACAAAATAACTGAATTCCCAACTGGACAAGATACAGATCCAAGTGGACTATTTCTCAAAGATGGTTCAATCTGGGTGGCAGAATTGGGTGAAGGAAAGATAGTAAAGTTTGATACTCTTAGAAATACAGATGGCTTTGTAACTAAGTTAACAAAGGCGTCTGTTATACCATCTGACAAAAACCTATTTTCTTCTCCCACTGATGTTCTTGTACAAAGTAATGAAACAGTGTGGGTGACTGAACATACAGCTAGCACTATTTCGAAATATGATTTAAAATCAAACAACTGGAAAAGATTTTCAACTGCACAAGCAATAGATCAAATTCCAACTTTGCCTTTTTTGGATGAGGGAGAGTCTAGATCACAAAGGGATATGGTTTAATGAACATCAGGGAAACAGTTTGGCGTTTCTTAATACAGCAGATCATACCCTTACCGAGTTTAACATACCAAATAATCAGCCACCGGAACCGTCGCCATACATGATTAACAATCCAATAGCCAGGCAAAACATAGGAGCACAAGATGCGTACTATTCAGCAGTGTTTACGTTGAACCTTTCTCTAGATCCAAAGAATCCTAACAGGCTTTGGTTCTCACAATGGAACAATGACAAAATAGGGGTAGTCGACCGCAGCAGACCCTTGCCGTTTGATATTCACTCCAATGTTACACAAATTGTGTTATCTGGAAATGATTCTTTACAACAAAAAGCAGTAATCGACATAAATGTAACAAAAAACCATGATGCCCTTTTAGAAGAAAATGGTAACATAAACAGTGTATTTCTTGCTACGTCTAGTACAATGGTTCCAAATGGCGGATTCACCAAAATTTCTGCTAAATTTACAAACGATATAATAAATTTTACAAAACCTGACATGCAAGTACAGCTTGTGTTAAAAAACGAAGGTGCAAAGGCAGGAAATTATACGGTAGGCATTAGTGCAAGCGATGGGCTTGTAACTAAAACAATATTCTTTGATTTGATTATTTTATAATATTACTCTGAAATTTTTGTTGTATCATTTTTGTTAGTAGAATGATTCATTCCACAGCCACATGATGACATATTTTTGTTCTTTGACAATCTAGGAACTAACCACATGGACCCTCCTACAACACCACACATGATAAGACATGGAAGAAAAGCAAAAAGTACTGGAGTAATAAGATATAATGTAGGATTATGCATAACAAACGAGACATACGTCAAAGATAGTGTCACAATAATTAATGATGAAAATAATATAATTTTCTTTTTTCCACTCATTTTAGAATTACAGAACATTTCTTTTTACATTGGCAATATATCAAAATAGATTATATCAAACTATTGAATCATGAAATTTTTTTCAATTGTAAACTCACGTATTAATATATCACGATTAACAATCATTTTTCATGTTCGGTTTCAAGAAACATTGTCCAGTGTGCGGAGTGGATGTAAAAAAGGAAACATCACCTGAACGGTTTGGAAAGTATTTTTGTTCAGACGAACATGCAAAAAAATACACTGATCTGCAGATGTTAAAAAAAGATGAAGAGCCTGACAAGGGTGGATGTTGTTGCTGATCAATTATTGGTAAAGTGAATTGAAAATATAGGTGAATGATAATAACCATAGATAACCCACGCAAATTTTACTTTGAGATTACCAAGGTTACAATAGTAATAGGCCTGATATTTCTTGCAGTTGGATATCTAATTGGCAACGTAATGCCAATAACAAAAAATTCTCCTATTGGTCCTGAACAGTATGCAATTACATCTACTATAGGCGGAGACCAGTTATCAAAGCCAGGAAGCATGAATTTTGTAATACCAAAGTATGTCAATTTTCAGGGTTCAGAATCTGCAAATTTGGATCTAGTGGAATTTGGTGATTATCAGTGTCCTTTCTGTGAAAAATTCTTTCAAAATACCGAACCGCAAATAGTAAAAGATTACATTGCAACTGGAAAAGTCAAGTTTTACTTTGTTGATTTTGATCTAGTGGGTCCTGATTCAATAACACTTAGCGAAGGAGCATGGTGTGCAGATGAGCAAGGAAAGTATTACGAGTATCATGATTATACCTATTCGCATCAAGGATCTGAAAATTCTGGATGGGGAAGTTTGGATAAAGTCAAGTCGTTTGCCTCAGATCTGGGTCTTGATGCTCAAAAATTCAATACGTGTCTTGACAGTAAAAAATATGAACCACGGATTCAGCAACTATATCAACTTGGACAAAATTTGGGAATAACTGGAACTCCTACCATGTTTATTGGAAATGAAAAAATTGGTTTTACCAAAATTACAGGAGCTCAACCATATGATGTATTCCAACAGGTAATGAATTCATATCTGCAGTAGACGTGTGTACCATGAAAAAAATTAAAGAAAAGAACCAAACAAAAAAGAGAAGCAAGTTAATTGTATTATTAATAATAGTCGGAATTGTAACCGTCATTTCATATGTAAGTTACAAAGCAGATAATTCATCGTCTAGTGCTGCTACGGTAATTGATGGAATAGAATGCAATACAAACGAGTTTACATCATTTCACATTCATGCACATCTTGATTTTTATGTTAATGGTAACCATTTGACTGTACCAGAAAGAATTGGAATAGTTGACAACAAATGCCTCTATTGGATGCATACGCATGATGCTAGTGGTGTCATACATATCGAGTCGCCAAAATCACAAGAATTTACTTTGCAACAGTTCATCGATATCTGGAAGACTACAGAAGGTTTTCCTATTCAGGGATCAACTCCAAAAATATTTGTCAATGGACAATCTGTAAATTCCATCTCAAATGATACAAAAATAAACGGACATGATGAGATTGCTCTAGTTTATGGCAACATACCACCTGTAATTCCATCATTTTATCAGTTTGGCCCAGGAGAATAAATTTATTTTTCAAGATTTTTCTTTTTGCTTGGAGGAGACCATCGCTTGAGCAATAAAGAACTACTTGTCACAGAAACAGAACTTGCTGCCATGGCAAGTCCTGCAAGAGCAGGATATAGGAGACCCAGGCCTGCTATCGGAATTAATACAATATTATACACAAAGGCATAGAAGAGATTTTGCCTTATCTTGCTTACAGTCTTTTTACTTATCTCTATTGCAGAGACTACATCCATCAAGTCATCCCTGATGAGAACTACCTTGCCTGCTTCCAATGCTATGTCAGTTCCACTCCCTATGGCAATTCCAACATCTGCCTCAGTCAAGGCAGGTGCATCGTTTATTCCATCCCCAATCATGGCTATTTTTCCTTCTTTTTGCAACTGCTTTATGATATCAGACTTGCCAGATGGCATTACATTTGCAAATACTTTGTCTATAGCAAGATCTTTTGCTACAGTCTTGGAAGTCCTTTCGTTATCTCCTGTAAGCATTACAACTTGAATTCCCATTTTTCTTAGTGACTGGATAGCAAGCTTGGCACTTGGTTTTGGAATATCTAAAAGTGCAACAAGGCCAATTAGATCCTCATCTAACGCAACAAGTATTACCGTCTTTCCTTGCTCTTGCAATTTGGAAAGATACTGTCTTGCAGATTCAATGTTTATTTTTTCACCTTCCATAAAGCTTGGACTTCCTACCAGTATGTTGTTACCATTGTAAATCGCTCTTACTCCCTTTCCTGGTACTGCAGAAAATTCCATAGTTTCAGCCAAATTAATTTTCAAATTCATAGCATATTGTACTATGGACTTGGCAAGTGGATGTTCAGAATTTTTTTCTGCTATTGCGGCAATTTTAAGCATCTTGTGATCAGCACTGATTGTACTTGCATTATTTTCTGATGCAAATGCAATTTGCTTCATAGATATGATATCTGTGACTTGCGGTTTTCCTTGTGTTAGAGTCCCAGTCTTGTCAAAGACAGCAATCTTTATTCTTCCAAGCATTTCAAGCGAGTCTCCACCTTTGAAGACAACTCCGTTCTGTGCAGCCTTACTCATTCCAACCATTACTGCAGTAGGAGTTGCAAGCCCTAGAGCACATGGACATGCTACAACAAGTATTGCAACTGCTGGAATTATTGCTGTAGCTATCTGGTGTGCCCCTACTGGAATTATCAAGTACCATACCATGAAAGTTACAAGTGCCACAGCAATTACCATGAATGCAAAATATCCTGCAATTTTATCCACCATTCTCTGCATGGGTGGTTTTCTGCCCATAGCTTCTTCGACTAGCTTGACAACTTGTGCAAGCATTGTATCGCTTCCAACCTTTTCTGCCCTGATTACCAGTACCCCTTCTCTGTTTATTGTTCCGCCTATAATGTAATCACCAGATTTCTTGCTTACAGGCATGGATTCACCGGTGATCATGGACTCGTCAACTGCCGAATTTCCTTCCAAAACTAGGCTGTCGACTGGAATCTTTTCTCCCGGCCTTACAAGAATGACATCTCCTGGCTTTATGATCTCAATTGGGACCTCAATTTCCTGCCCATCTTTTTTTATTCTTGCAGTCTTTGGTTGTAGTTCGAGCATCTTTCGTATTAGTGATGATGCCTTACCCTTTGTTTTGTTCTCAAGATATTTTCCTAAAATTATAAAAGTCACAACTACTGATGCAGCATCAAAGTAGAGGTTGTGCCATGCTGGAGTTGGAAATGTATTGATTGCACTAAACAAGTATGCCGCAGTGGTTCCAGTTACTACCAGAGTATCCATGTTTGCAGACTTCATTTTTCCTATCCTGTATGCTCCGATGTAAAACCTGCTTCCCGTAACAAATTGCACAACACTTGCACAAGCAAAAACAAGATATGCCGCAGTAATGGTTCCTGCCAATGGGACAAACGAGAAATATTCAGGATACCCAAATATTAGAACTGGAATTGTAAATATTAGTCCGATGAAAAAGAATTTCTTGAGTTTATTTGCTTCAACTTCTTCTGCTGATGCAGAAAGATCCTCACTTAGTATTTGATAACCACTTTTGGTTATGACTTGACGTATATCAGAAAGAGAGTGTAGCGTTTGGTTATATTCAATTAGGATCTGCCCGTTTCCAAAACTCACTGATACATATCGTACTCCTTCAAATTCCTTCAATTTTTTTTCTAGTATTTCAGCATCACTAGAATCTGTCATGTTTCCTATTTTGACTGTGAGTTTTTCATAAACTACCTTGTAACCAATTTCCTTTATTGATTTTTCAATTGTAGCAAGATCAGTTATTGTAGGATCAAACTCCAGGGTGGCTTTTTCTGCAGCTAGATTGACTTCACATTTTGTTACTCCCTTGAGTTCTGTCACATAATTTTGAATGGATGTGACACATCCAGCACAATGCATACCACCTATCTTTAACGCAGTACGACGTGTCAGACTATGTTCTGTCTTGGCTGTGACATTACCTTCCATGATACCATAATTACGGCTAAAGGATACTTATCATCAGACCTTTACAATTGTAAACCTCCATTTTCAAATAGGCTATGAGCGTATAATCTATCAATGACCATAAAGCTGGATGAGATTGATCTTGCTCTACTAGAATCTCTTGTAGCAGATGGAAGAAAGTCTTTTCGCCAGATTTCAAGAGAGATAAGAGTCAGTGCTCCCACTGTAAAATTACATTATGAAAGACTGGTCAATATAGGATTAATCAAGGGAGTGTCGGTAGATTTGGATTTTGGCAAATTGGAGACAAAGACAAGTGCAAAGCTAGACCAAATTAGACACAAGGCAGTCAAAGGACACAAGATAAAATTTGACAAGGGATTACTAGTCAAGATTGCATGTGATTATTGCAATGGTCCAGTTCATGACAAGCCCAGCATCCTAAAAGTTGGAAACCAGGAGAGATTCTTTTGCTGTACGTCTTGCAAGACTTTATACAATGAAAAATATCGTGGAAGAATAGAATCATTATCTAACAAGTAACATTACTTGAAGACGGGAAAATCAGTTCCAAAACTTAGATCTTTTTTGAACAACTTGTAGTAATCTTTTTGTGAACTGAATAATATGCCCAGATCAGAATAACTACTGAAAGCAGACGCAGATGAATTTGATAGTTTGATAGAAATGTAGATATCGCAAGCCCTGCTGTACCAAGGCTTGTTGCAAGAAATAATGCAATAGAACTGCAACTGGCACATGCACTGGTTGCCACTCCAACCGAAGAACCGGAAAAAAGAGAACCCAAAGATTTTGAGATGGAATGTCTTAGTGCATAAATGTTCATGCTTACCACAATCCCTGTCAATGTGGCTGCAGCAGTTGACAGCAAAAAGCCTGGCCAAGCCCCGTCTCTCATGTAAAAAATTATGCTTGGTGAGAAAAACAAGAGTTGATCAAATACATTGAAGACAATCCAGAATGGTATTGCCACAGATGTTGCAATCAGTACATAGACCTTGCTTGAGAATACCATCTTTGCTCCTAGCGAATATTTTGACATGGTATCATTTTCCATAATATCTAAGATTTTCTTTTGTGCCTTAAATCTGTTTTAGCGTGCTTTCTTTTCAAGTTCCACAGGTATCGGACAGGTTGTAAAAGTCAGCAACTTGTTTTGATGTAAAGTGATATTCAGTTATCATCTCCTTTGCTACGCCTTCATTAAAGTACCAGTGCCAGCACTTGCAACAACAAGGACCTCCTTCATTGGACATTTTTGCTGCTGCGGTTAAAGTTGCATTTTCCTCTGAGGTTAATATCGTGTTAGCGTCATATGCTAACATCTTTTTTACCTGTACTACGGGAATATCATAAGGGTTTGGAGGAACATCTAAAATATAGGAGAATTTTTTCATGCCCTCAATCTGTTCATTGTATTTTTTTGTATCAGTTATCACGCCACAGCACTGTCCACCCATGTTTGTAAAATTGTCAGGAAGCTGCATGGTATCCTTTGGGCCATTGCATGATATGGTAAGATTATCAAGATGTCTTAATACTGGATCTACAGATGTTGTGAAATTTTTAGATTGTATTTGCAAAAGATAATTCTTGCTTTGTCCAAGCAACCCTGTACAAGCAGCTATTGTTGGGATGCTTTGATTTGTTGAAACAGTGGAGAGTGTTGTATCATAACCATGAGTAGCTAATGGTTTCTGGTAAAGAATGTATACACCTGTGACAGATCCGGTCACAACTATTGCAATAGAAATGGCATACAGGATTTTTTTGTCAATTTGAATTTTCATGGCTCTAGTTAATGATTTGATGTTATATTCATGATAATGGATTCATCATCCTTGAAAACATGATTTCTATAATCAGATATGGGCTCACCATATACAGATACACTAACGGATTTTCCTTTCAAGTCCAATCCCCAGATATCAAGAAATTCGCCCAGAGTGTAATTTCTGACAACCTTTGATTCGACATGGATCATTCCGTCTGCAGTATGAGTGTGCAATGGTGCCATACCCTTCATGCCGTACTGGTCAAGTGAATGATCTTTCCATAGATCAGAGTCTATTCCTACATTTTGTGGCACAAAGTATGGTTTTCCGTCTACGTTGAGGTATAGACGTGGATGTATGTGCATTAGCATTATTTCATCAGTTGAAGATTGATCCGTGGTTGGTTTTGTCAGCATGAAACTAATTCCTATTACAATAACAACAATTCCTACAATAACAAATCCCTTTTTCTTTTCCAACTCTTTTTAGCTTGAATCTGAGATATTAAACAACAATAGATTACAATTGTAAAGATTAGTCAAGATGCTAACTAAAAGAGAATATAATTCAGATGGAACACATGGAAGAAAAAATCCTCGTTCAAGTGCTTTAAATCTACTATATTTTATCATCATGATGCAACGAAGAGCAATATCCGAGATATATTCTACAATCATGATGTTTGCAGTAGCTCTTACCATTGCAGGGGTTGTAATTGCAGCATCATCTAACCAGTTTAACAATCAACAGCAAAGTGCCTATCAGATGCTGGATTCGTCCCAAAAAAGAATGTCAGAGAGCATATCCTTTGTAACAGGAAGAGACACAGGCACAGGATCAGAGGTAGAATTAGTAAATTTTGGCCTTGCAAATATTAATTTAGACAGGGTCATGGTGGATGCAGTACGACAACAATCCTATACTATGGCATTTGTCAATGGTACACAAACTCAATTTTTACCAGTAAAAGAACCTGTGATAATATCAACTGGTACATCAGGAGCTAAAATGCAGATTGTTACAACATATGGCTCAATCTTTGAATTTCCACTGCAATAATTTGCTTTTTAAAATCACTTTTCTTAATCTGCGTGAAGAAAATTATTGGTCTGATATTAATTTCATTGATCCTATTTTCTCCTTCCATAATACCGCCATCTTCTGCAGACATGCTAATTCCTGGCTGTAAAGTTTGGTTGGACATACATACAACTCCATCGCAGTACAACGGATTGCCACGCAGTAATATTGATGGCACGTTTTATCCTGGTGATGCATTTGATTTTGCAATCAATGTTCACTGGAATTCATGGTGCTGGTCAATCAAACCAAAATCAATAAACGCAGACGGTCTTCAAATTAGTCAGATCCAAGTCTCACCAATATCATCAGGGGGAGGACAGTCTTTTGGATATACAGAGTCAGGACATGCAGAGATTGGAATTGGATCAAGTGCCGCAACTTTATCTCAAGTTGTTTTTGGATATGGCCTGATTTGTAGTTTCAATCCACACACTGGCGGTACATGTTTTAGAGGTAGTACTGCTGGAAGTACTTCATATTCTCCTCCGATGATATCACCAAAAGTAACAATTGATCTAACAAAACAAAACTTGACAGATACAGACGGTTTTATGATGAGAAATCTAGATGGGACATATTATATCTGGGATGGAATCAATATTGTTTTCAATCCACAATATCAATGGAAGAATCAAAGGGTTGGTACAATTTCCGCACATACTACCTACTCATCAGATATGTATTTGCAAAAAGATTTTGAATGTCAAAAAAAATCTTGCAGTGATACACTACTATATTCCAGGGTAAAGCCTTGGACATTTTCATATGAATATGCACAGGGCCAGACAAATTGGGTCCCAGAAACTAGTTCAGATATCAAAAAACACATTTTCACGTATAAAACAACCGTATACAATCTTGGAAGATTGATTGGCCAAAGCCAATTTACAAAGACAGATGCGTTGGTTGTAAAGTATGATCCCGTGTATAATTCAAGTTATGGCTATACGGTGCTAAAAGACAATCAATGGTGGGGATTTGGGAACAGACCTGCTGTGGCTATGCATTATCTTGGATCCAAAGGTGGGGGACAGGACGACATGGACCCGGGAGTTCATGAATATAGACGAAGCAAGATAAACTCATTTTCTTACAATAGTTATGCATACAAGATCCTAACACCTGTACCGCTAAATATTACCATGACATGGTCAGAGTCACATTCTGCAAATTTCATCGATGATAATTTCATATATCAAAGCAATTCGTTACAGCCAGGAAATAATGTAGCCATGTTTGTAAAATCAGGATATGGAAATATAATATTTCAGCATCCAATTTTGTTTACCATATTAAAAACACGTTATGATAATTCCACGATAATCAATACATTACAATCTGTAAACTTTGCAGGACTGGACAAGCTTGATCTTTCAAAATATTATTTTGGATATCCACATACTAGATTTAGTACAGCCGTAATTGTGATTGCCTTGCACTCTGATGGTTCCATAAATCACATCCCACTTGATTTAAAGATGATACCTGATTATTCCGAGAATGCAACATATGAACAGGACTTTATACGAACCAAGGTCATCCATGACAGAGACAAGATCTTTGCCGGAATTGTACTAAATGACATGTATGGAAAAGACAATTCAGCAACAGGTACTGGAGTGATAAATTTGCAAGCACATCTTACATCGATGGTAATACCAGATGTATCTCAAGTATTTGCACAAAATCCTCTTGATCTTCCTCTCAATTTGGTGTATGAACAACCTTCACCGTATAATGTTACCATCACTGCCGGAGGAAAACAACTCTCGTTTATAGAGCGTGGATTTGAGTTTGACACAAATTGGAAATATGTGGTCAACATGGACCAAAACAATATACTCAACGGTACAAGATATCAGGGAATCGTAACCATCCATCCTGACAATAACTTTGGGCCATACTCTCAGGTTCTAGTAGATGGAAAGACGCAAAACATTACTTGCACAAAGGGATGCACTGTCATGCTACCTGACAGGAACAAAAATTCTACAGTTGATGCATACAACATTTGGGGTGGCAAGGCATCGCAGACTTTTGGCATAGACAACTCTGCGCCTCAAGACACCTATGATTATAGCAAGATTGCTACGCTGGTGTTACTGCTTTTCTTGGCTATCATTGGCTATGGATTTGTCAGACGTTATTGGCGCGGGTTTACAGCTGCAATGGGTTTTGCAGACAACGAAGGCAAATAAATCATGAAAAGGTTTTGAGTTGAATCCAATGGTAGGATATTTTGAAATAACCATTTTTGTGGTAAACAAAATGGAAAACGGTATACATTAAACAATTAAATACATGTTTAACTATTGAATTGTATGGGATCAGCTTGGAAAGCACTCTCTGACGACAGCAGGAGACAGATCCTTCTACTCTTAAAGGACAAGGAGTTGACACCAAGTCAACTGGCACAACACTTTGAGTTTACTCTGCCAGCAGTTTCCTCACACCTTCGAGTCCTAAAGGATGCAGACTTGATAGTAAGCAAAAAGCAAGGCAAAAATGAATTTTATTCCATCAACCAGAAGAAGGCCCTAGAACTGCTGAATTTCTTTGAGAGGATGTGGGGATACAAGCTGGACTCACTCAAAGAGTTTGTCGAAAACAAGGAGAGAAAGAAATGACAGAAACTGTAAAAGAAATAAGAAAAGTAGTAACCATCAATGCGTCTGCAGAGACTGTCTTCAAGGCATTGACAGATCCAGCAGAACTGACGCAGTGGTTTCCCGACGTTGTTGTACTTGAACCAAAGGTAGGTGGAAAGACAAGGTTCACCTTCACCAAGGATTCCAATAGGACCAACTGCTACAAGAATAGAGATGCCGATAAGAGCAGCGGGGGTAGGGTTTTGGATTTTGTCAAGAACAAAAAACTTGCCTATACCTGGAAGTCCGAGGGAGTTCCAGACTTTCCTGAGACCGTCGTCACATGGGATCTTGAGAGTTTAAGTGATAACCAAACTAGGGTTACCTTGACTCACACTGGATTTACAGGCAAGGAACCAGCCAGTGTTTCCTACGAAGGTCATGATCAGGGATGGTCGTTCTTTGTTCAAGAACTAGTAAAGTACTGTGAGAAAAAATAACTGATTTACAACTACTGTTAAATCAGATCCTTCTTTTTTATATGAATTGGAACACCACATCTTGCACAACGAACTTTGAGGCTATCACATATTGAACGATTTAGCCTATCTTGGTCCTCTGATGATACTTGATGCGGATCACACTGTATAGTAATATCTGTCAGGGATAGATCTTGAGCAGGACTATGTACAAAGGTAGGTGTTACACCTACGCCAAAGTTGATTATCTGAATATCTTTTTCTTGTGGAAATGACAAAAAGAATGCAAGCTCTACATCTGATAAGGCAAGACTTTTTGAATGTAATTTTTGAGGTATGAAAGTATACGGATCAATTGATTTGACAGAAAACAACTCTGCAAGTTTTTGCTTGAAAGTCTTTTTTCCATGTACGAATTTGATCTTACGAGTCGTAATTCTATGAGAAAAGCTGTTGAGAAGAACAGAATCAATTATGTCATCTAACGTCTTGGTTGACTGGGCAATATCTGCCCTTGATCTTTCCATCTCCAATTTGAAAACATCTTTTATTTTTTTGACATTGTCATGATGAATCTTGTTTTGTTTTTTGTATTCCTTTTCGAATTGTTCATCGTCAAGGTCTTTTTTTAGACTAGCGATATGATTTTCAAACAGAATTTTCTCTTGATCAATACCATTTCTTCTTTCTATATCCAACTCTGAGAATTCCTGTAGAGTTGTCTCTACTCCAAATACGATAAAACAATTATACAGATTATGTCCGGCAAGTTTGCTTTTTGCCCCTGCAAGATCCGCCTTTGTCTTACTTGAAAATACGGCATTTTTCTTTGACATTCTACTCTCAAGTGAGGTCACTTTACCGTGTATTGCGTTTGAGATTTTTTTGGTCTGATCCTGAACAAAGCAGGCCATCATGGATCCAGATGATTCCTGCCAGAATTTAGAATAGACATCACTTTTTACTATTTTGGCAAGGTCTACAAGAGGAACCATAAAATGATTTTTTAACGCGAGATATTTTGTAACCATTTGTTCAAAATGTGGCGGGTCTATACGTTCTACTGTGAGGACATCAATTGTTCCAAAGAGATTTCTATCCTTATCTGTGGTCCTGACTATCAAACGCATTTCAGACTTGTTCCGGAAGACAAAGAATGCAAATTCTGTAGCATATTGAATTATCTTTAGGACTTGATTTTCTTGATCATCTTTGAATCTCTGTTGAGGCTTGAGCTCAAGCCAAACAAACTCCTCTTGTATTTTTGATGCCATTGTATTTTAGAAAAATATATAATTTAAAGCAAGATTTTCCGTTTTTAAACAATTACTGTTTGGAAGACATGTTAAAGATTATTTTGGCAGTTGCAGCAATTATAATGACCTCATTTTTCTTTGTTACAGTACATGCAATAGGGTTTGACAATAGTTTTGAGTATCTTGTCATTGAAAAGCAAAAGGAATACCCATCATGGTATATTGGAAAGGATGTATTGCCTCAGCAAAGTTACACATACCACATATGTGATTATTCCATAAAACCCACTCTAAATTATGCAACTTCTTGCTATCAGGTAGAACTTGACTTTATTGGACTCTTGCAAGAGCCAACTGGAAAGACTTGGATAGTTCAAGCAATTTTTACTCCTGATAATTCTCACAATCAATGGTTTTCCATTTTGCACATATCCCAGGACTTTGCAACAATTACAACGGATGGCACTAGCATGAATTATGCAACGTCACTTTCACATACCATTTTTTACCTGCAAAAATATGCAAACATGCACAAACCTCAACTGCTCAAGATAGGAACATCGTGGGGGCTGGTGGATGAATATGTATCACCAGTTCCACAGTTCACGGTAAACAAATTTATTACTATACCCATGGGAAATAACACTACATCTGCATACCAAGTTGGATTTGAAGTAGTAAAAGACAATACGTTTTACATCAAAGCGGGCATTCCATTCCCAGTAGAGAGTATACTTTATGATTCAAAGGCTACAAACACTGATGCGCAAGCTCTCTATCAAGTAAAATTATTGAGTATTACTAGTATGGCAAAAAACATCACTGTTGGTCCATCGCTTGATATCAAACAGATATGCTCAGATCCACTGTTACTAAATACTATCAACAATACTTATTCAAACCAGACTATTCCATTAAACCCTGAAAACAACTCTACACAAAATACAGTGCAAAACTATACTGGAAATCTAAATCAAAACTATACAAATGAAATTAACTTTACCACCGAAGGCCAAATACTCAAGGCATTCAAAGGACTTGATGGAAATCTCACTTTAAATTCAACGGGGTAACATCACTATAAGGGTAATACAATACAGGCATCATGTTTTTGATTTTTTATATGCCTCAAGAAGCAGATCAAGGAATATGCTGTTTTGCATTCTAGGGTTAGCCTTCTTTGCATCATGTATGGTCTTTCGAAATTTCTGGAAGGTTTCCGCTTTTACGGTGATGGTATCATATCCTTTCCGTGGCAACAATTCCAATTGTATTTAGTAGTTGATAAATTATTTGTAGAAACTTTGGAAGACTGGTAAAGTAACAACAATTACTTGCAATCTAACTTGATTTCTTTTCATACATATCAAGTAACATTTCAAGGAAATCGCTTGTGTACATTCTTTTATTCTTCTTCTTTGCCTTGTGAACTGCACTGAGAATTCTGTCATAGGTTTCTCTTCGTAACGTGAGTGTATTGTATTCTCCCCTTGGCAATGATAGAGTTTTTTATTATATCATTGATAAATTGTTGCTAGCAATTTATTAGGAATTTTCTCTATAATTTCCTTGTATGTTATAGAATGATCATACGAATCTCTTAAATAGGAAAATGTCCGGTGTATTGTACGGTGCAATGGATTCTTGCTTGTAAACGAGAACAGAAAAACGATTCCATATTCCTTTAGAATAGATAGCGAAATTTACCCTCTGCTTGAAGGAGAGGCAAGGCATAAAGAAATCTCACTAAATATTTTGCTAAACCAGGTGGTAAAAGAGCACATCTTTAGGCAAAAATTCAAAAAGATTGGATGTGTTCTTACCCCAAAAGATGTCTTAAGGGAGGTTTTTGATGATACCGACAAAAAGACACTTGTCAAGATTGCAAACAAGCTTGGCTCAAAGCATGCCATGGAGTACATGCATCTATTCTATCATGATATTGCCAAGACAACTGCGATAGAGTTTCTGGAGATGTGGTTCAAGAGATTTCCAGAATCGGAACACAAGATACATGGCTTGATACATTCCTTTTCTGTACATCATGATATCAGTGAAAAATACTCGGCCTTTGAGTGCGAGTTTGTACGGTCATTTGCGGAATCTATATTGCATGAACCAGTAAAAATAGAATCAACTGCAAGAACAATTACTTTTTCCTTTGCGATCAATTCATGATATCAAGTGAGCTATTCTGAGTTAGAATAATCTATGATGAGCTATTTTGAGCTAAAATAATCCTAGCATCTTATTAATGATATTTGTACAGTACCGTACATGCTTTACCATAACCGCGATATATCGTGTGAAACACACGGTATGGTCAATTGATCGTGCGGTGTGAAGAATGGACCGCTTCATACACACAAAAAGCATAAAGGAGAATAAAAATGAAAATACAAAACAACAAAACAAAAGCAGCCACAATCACAGTATCAATGATGATGATACTGGCAATAATGACGTCATCTGTAATTCTTCCAGATGTGAATGCAGGATCAACGGCTCAGATCACAACTCCCATACGCCCTTTACCTCCAACATTATCAGCAACAGATAATCAAACAATAATTCATGCAGCATTATCAATTCCAGCGTTAAAAAACTGGTCAAATAGCTGGCAATATGTAAACACTGCATTTATTGGAACAAACAGTCCTACCGAAAAATGGGAATATGCAATTGTGACGTTAAAGGCACCATCAAAAAGTTCACCAGTTGCTTGTGATTTGGATTGGTCGGCATGGATAAAAATAGATCTTGCAACAAGAAAAGTAATATCTGCTGATTACCCTAGCATGAACGCACATGTTTGTCACGGAATTACAGGTGCGAATGGGGCAAATCACGGATACTCAATAGCTACGCAAGATGATGTGATTAGTTCATCATATTATGGCAACTATGCAGAAATTAAGAGTCCTTCATTCTCAAGTACTGTATATAGTCACTTGAGCGGTGGATATGTAACACAACTTCAAAATGCAGAATGGAATAGCGGGACAGGTTGTTCTGATGCACACTGCATAGAACAAATAGGTTGGCTTCTAACTGCAGCGACAGGTTGTACAGGATGTGGCATTTCTGCAAATCACAACTATATTGCATTTGTGGATGAGTCAAATTACAACGATCAACACTTGAGAGATACAGGTTTAAGTTGGGTAAACGGTCAGACATTAGCCAGCTCAATAAGCTGTTCAAGTAGTAAGCAAACAATAACTACTACTTATGGAACTCAGCTGTTTAGTCAAATTACGAAGATTCCTTGCACTAGTGCACAAGATCACTTTCAGTATGACAACTCTGTTTTTCTTGAAAATTCAGACACACTAGCATCCAGCAATTGGTCTGGTGACATTACTGGAACCGTATCAGCTACTAATGCATTTGAATTCAATTCGTCAGGAGGATCCTCGAATTGGTCTGCTTCTAGCAACAAAGATACAACATGTGTTGTTCCGCATACCTACACTACCTCGACTGTAATAACATCTGGGAATCTTAAAAGTGGAGGCACTGCCACGTGGGGCTCGTTATCTAACGAACCAGTTGGATGTTAACTAATCCAAAACTCTTATTTTTTTAATACATGTTATTTACTAATATCAAATTTTCATTAATTAAGAAACAATATTTTATAACTAAGACACATAACGAGGTGGAAAGATACGTCAATTTTTTAAACCATACATGTGCACCATATTAAGTATGAAAACTCAGCATTATTTTATAATTGTAATTTCTATTATCGCCATGTCTTGTATAGGATTGCTTGATTTTACAAAATCATATGCTGCATATGTTGGACCTGATTGTAATGAAAAAGAAGTGGTTGGTTTTTCACCAGCTGCATCAAAAGTAGCCTTTCTCTCAAATGAAGGAAGTGTGAATGTGGATAATTTTACATTGTATACGGTAAACAGCAATGGCACAGGCAATCTAGAAAAAATAGGACAAGTCACATCCAGATCATCACCTGTAATTATTTCGCAAGATGGAAAAACGATTGTCTTCTCAGTTAGCGTGAACGGAACAAATCAGCTTTTTACAAGTAATATGCTTGGTATGAATACCAGACAGCTAACTAGTGGTAATGATTCTGTATCTGCAATTGCTATATTTCCAAACAGTACAAAAATAATATTTGGAACCAATCTTCCCTATGCAAATGGATTCTCAAATATTTATTCCATAAATTCTGATGGAACACATCTTTTCCAGATCACTCATGATCCTCAGGATAAATTTTGGACCGCGGTATCAGCAAATGGAAAAGTAATTGCGTACAGCATAGAAACTGGTGTTCATACTGACAAAATATTTGCAGTGAATACGGATGGTACTAATTTGCACTTTGTAACAGATGGCTCTCTCTTTTCTTATGAAAAACCTGCGATCTCAGATAATGGCTCACAAATCACATTTTCAAGATTCAACGACGGTGAAGACTTTGTATACAGAATAAATGAAGATGGCAGTGGACTTGTTTCTATTGGTCCTTTAGGATCATCACCTAAGGATGATTTCATCATGACTTCTGAAGGTAACAAGATCAATTACTGGCCTATTTTTAGGTCACATGATAGCTCCAAAGTCATAATTGCTGAACGAATTAACGGCACCATGCAGCTTTTTACCTCTGATGATAATGGGGTACACATGATCCCATTAGTTGATAATTCGTACTTTAAACCGAATCCAAACTGTAAGATTCCATACTCAAGTCTATGGATTCATATGGAAAATGTTACAAACTCATCTCTACCATATGAAACACCTGAATTTCCATTTGCAGCTCCGGTTTTATTGATTAGTATAATATCGCTAATCATTTTTTACCGAATGAAATTCAGATAAAAATCTGGGACAGGTGTCCACTACAACAGTTCTGGCGGTAACCCAGGACCCGTCATTATGGATTTAATTCATTTCAGGTTTCCAAAATAAATCCAAATGAAGGCTTAAAATAATTCAGTGATAAAAGATAGTAGAAAGATTCTTAAAAAAGAAAACTAATCATTTGCATGAGTCTAATTCATAAGGTCTCAACGGATCATGGGAATTCCCCTCAAGAAAATCTAGCAATTCAAGAGACTATTTTTTATATTGATTTATTTTTTGCACTACCTCGGCCGCATTTTTGATATTGAATTTCATATCATATGTAGCCACTCCCTCAGTCCAGGAAATCACAAGGCTGTCTTTTTTTGCTGCATTTGAAAGTATTTCGCCATATGCAAGTTCTAGACACAATCCACTACCAGATACTTCTACTGCAATTCCGGTGTCAAGTAGATATAGTGTTCCAAGACCCATCTTGCTCTGTACTTTTTTCTTGTCAAGAATTTGTTGCCCTTTTGCAAGACCTATCATACAATGACACCATCATGAAAAATAAAAAGAGGTATTCAACCGCTTAAATGGTATTACAAATTAATGATTATGATACCAATAGCAATAGCTATCACGATCATTGTCATAGTTGGAATGGGTTTGATAATGCAGCAACAAAGCCAAAGTGTGGCAGTTACACAAAAAGAAAATACTATCAATGCTATTCACAACACCAAAGAAAAAGAAACTATCCAGGCAACACATTCTGGAAGTTCATTTAGTTTCAAAAATCCAGAAAACGTACCAGTACATATCAAGTATTTTAGAATTGTAGACGATCAGGGAAACTTGATTTCGAGAATTCCATATGACAAGCAGATACCAGCATTTGCAAACTCTAGCATTAACCTTAACGGAGTAATACCGTCACAATATCTAAAATAATACTGGTTGTCAACTGTTTAAAAATTAGATAATTATTTTAAATAATGAAAAAAACAGCATTACTTTCTTTAGGATTATTACTGACAGCATTTGTGTTTAACAGTGCATATGCTACACAGATTCTAATCGTCACTGACAATGGCAATGTATTTCCAATCGCAAATACATTGTCAAGTTCTTCTGCTACAGGAACCGGTAATGGTAACGGTAATGGAACAGGTAATGGAGTCATGGCACAAATTGTTACTACAAATCCAAAAGGTTTGGTAATTGCAGGAATAGACAGTGCTACTGGAAATTCAAGTTCGCTTAGACCCTACAACAAAGTTAACACTGGAACATTTGCGGCAGGATTTCAGACAAGTGATTCTGTTCAAAAAATGTTCATTCCACAGATAAATGCACCATATGTGTACAGTAATGGAGTATTACAAAGTAACAATACGCCGCTGCCAAACATATTATCTCCCAGTTCCACGACTAGTCTTTCAGGTTCGCCAAGTAGTACAACTTCATCAAGTGGGATTAGCATTAGTGGCCCAGGCACTCTTGGAATTTTACTCAATAGTGGATTAGGCTCTACTGTCGTAACAGGATCAGGTATTACTGGCGGCGGTTCTGCATTTTTTGGAACTTTGATAGATCATACAATATCTCCTACTGCTTATGATGGAGGCACTCATGGGTATACAATATTTACATCAAACATTGGAACAACCAGCGGAGGATATACTGTAACAACTCCTGTCAACAAATATGTAAGTTCAGCAAGCAATGCCTATGCGACATATACTTGGGGCTGGTCAGCTTGCAACATGAGTGCATATACTGCTTGGTCTTGGTCTTGTGGTTATGATTCTGGAACAGGTGTTGCAACAGTAAATGGATACGTATCAGGAAGTTGCTACTATGTAACCTCTGTAACTTTTAGTACAACTGATCAGTATGCCGCAAATTATTATTCACACACTAGTTCTTCTTCGTGTAGTGCGAAAGGAGGGTGTTCATATTTTCAGAGTGGTAGTTCATTTGTGCCATACATCACACTCTATGATAAATCACCATTTGTTCCGTTAACACAAACATACACAAATGATTTTCAATCACAAGTAAATTTCAATCCCTCATACTCGTATTGGTTAATTGTAACACCAACATCTGGTGGGACAACAATTGGTGCAACCAACTATGATCCTAGCACACAGATGTTTTTCAAAGTGACTAACTTGCCATCTAACATACCGTTTCAGATATTACAAAATGGAGTAGTTGGTGTACAGGGTGTAACAAGCTCAAGTGGTACAATATCATTATCAGCCTCCCAAATAGCGGCAGGAGGCCAATCATCCATTAGTGGCGAATTGGACATTTATCCAAATTCTCCAGCATATGTAGGAACCATAGGTACGGCAGTTTATGATACCGTGAATAATCAAATGTTCAACATACCTGCAGCATCTCAACAGATCTATACTTCATTTGCTTATGTTCAAATTCCAATGGCTGCTAAAACAAATATACAAAACGTGGTAGACAATGCAACTTCGTTAATCAGCATACCATACTTGTCCAAGACATATAATGCAGGTTCATCTATGATGGTGCCAATCATTCCAGGACTAAAATCAATTTCATTTAGCCTCAATGGTACCCAAACAGTATTGAAAATGTCCTCCATTCCAAGCAATTTAGGAATATCAATTGTCACATCAGGTACAAACAGCAATTCGGGATATAATACCAATGGGGTACCATTACAAATTAGTGCAGACACAGGAGGTGAAGCATCAGCTATTGCTCCAAAAGACGGAACAATGTATGCGTTAGTAAATGCCCAAGTATCTGCGGACACATCATACACCACAAGTGCAACTTACAACTATCAACAGACTGCAACACAATACATCTACGAGGTGTACAATCCATCAATTGGTTGGTATGTAAAAGCACCATGCCCACAAGATCAATTTCAAGCCAGTGGGTGTACGGACCATCTATCCTATGCATCATCGTCAGCTCATGCCGGACCACTTGACGTCTATGTAGATATTTACGTAAACGGCGTATTTTCTAATTCACAAATTATTTACTATAATCCAAATCCAATAATTCAGCAGACATCATCTGTAAACAGTTGGTCATTCTCAGGTTCAAATGCAATGGCAATGCATTATCCGACTTCACAAGCTTCTGGAATAGTACAGATACCAGTACATGCGGGAGATTTGGTTGAATTTTACATGCGTGCACATGTGGACGCATATGGAGATCCAATATCAGTGCCAACAGGATACTATGGAGTATTTACCACTACAAATCAAGTATGCACTGGAAGTGCCACGATAAATCTTAACAGTGGCTCTATCTTGACAGGCATTAGTTGACGATAAAAAAATCGTCTTAAATTATGCATAATTTTTGGTTTTATGCGAACTGGGATTTTTTTATTTTTTATTTATATCATCATATCCCCACTTCAAGTGTTTGGGCAGCTTGACTCGATCCTAAATGCTACCAATCCCAATTTGCCATCACAGCAAGATGCAAGCAGTTTTACGATATGGATTCCAGGAAAAATGATCAGCGGCCAGGATTATGAAGGAATGGTACTTTTAGACAAGCCAGCAAACCAGCCAAGTATTTTTTACTTGTCTTCAAGTGATAAATCGACATTACAGGTACCGCTCTCAATAACGATACCACCATCAGAAAATCATGGAATATTTGCAATCAAGACACTCAAAGATGGGAATGCTACAGTATTTGGTGCATTAAACGGGAACTTGGCTCAAAGTGCAACCCTGGTTTACACTTCAAATTCACAACCATCTCAATTACAAATGATAGTTCCAACATCTACAACTAGGGCACAAGATATGCAATCATATGTTTTTTCAGAAGACAAATTTGGATTACCAGTACCAGTTGATGCAGATACCGAAATAACTGTCACAACATCTTCCATGATAACCGCGCCGCAAACTGTAACTATACCAAAGGGACAGTATTATACCACACTACCATTATTTACAAAAGGCAGTGGTGTTGTTTCAGTATCATCAGATAGCTTGGGTGTTGCAACTGCAAATGTTACAAAAATTAATGACAATGTAACAATCAAGCTAGCTATAGCCCCAGATACAGCATTGCCAAATTCACTTTCATATTATTACATATGGTTGGAAAAAAATGGATTACCATTCAAGCCACCGTATACAATTCATGTATCCCTTACATCAAGTGATACAAATGTTGCAAGGTTTGGAAATAATTACGATGTCACACATTTTAATGACATACTTTATTCTACTACAATACGGAATGGAGTTGCAAAAGGTTTTGTCTATACACGAAATGTTGGGAGTACAGTAATTTCTGCAAGCGTAGACGGGTTTGGTGCAGCAAGTGCTAACCTCATAGTTGGACCAACAACGAACAATCAGGTAACAGGACAAAACATCACAAGTTATTGCAGTGTATTGGTATCATGCAAACCAAACATGGTAAAAATTTGGACATATCCAACTACATTTGATGACTCTGGATATGGCATAGTTGGACTATATCGTCAGATAAACCAATCAGGTACCAGTACAATCATCCCACTTGAAGCAGATGGCAGTACTGTTCAGTTGTCATCAAATGGGCCAGATACAAATTATGACAAACAAATCAGCATGATACCCACTCGCATACCTGGAAGTAACGAAGAAACAGGGGTCGCACAAGCTGTAGAATTTGCCATTCAGGGGGGTGGAACTGGAAACTTTACTATGACTGCATCAGGTCCGGGAGAGATACCAGGCACTGCAAATTTCGCTGTCTTGCCTAGATATGATGACTCGTACAACATCAAGATAACTCTGCTTCCAATCAATGCAGGAATAAATCAAGATCTTGGCATAATGTACATCGCAGACAGTACAGGTGCAATGGTTGAACCGTCGAATATTTTTGCAGAACCACCAAAAGTAGACATCAAAAGTACAGTCCAGAATATGCCAAAGACATTAGATTTTACATCAACCAACATGATACTCAATGGAATAATCACTAAAAAATCAGAGATGGTAGCTTCAATTCAAGGAATTCCATCTTCTGCAATTTCAATTGTTCCTCTTGATGTTGCAACAAACATAGAATTTGAATTACCGCCAAAAGTACACGTTGGAGAAAAATTCCCATATGTAGCATACAAAACAGATGCATTTGGTATACCGTTAGAAAGAATCGTTCCAAGTGATGTATCCACAATAACCGGAGTAAACTTTGATCCTTCTGGTAGATACATGTCAGTAACTCAGGAAGGAAGGGTAACAGTAGCAGTACTCTCAGAGGATGGAGCAATCAAACAGTCAATCAATTCGTTTTACAATGACATGAATGTAAACATAGATGCAAACTCGACAATCTTCAAAGTAGGAAAGGACAATATTTTCAATATAAAATCAGATATTAGTAATGTGGTATACGATATACGATCAATTTTTCCTGTTATCAAAAAAGGAGACGGGGAATATTCCATTACACCATCAAGAGAACAGAATTTTGATGTGACTGTATTTGCACACAAGGATGGATTTCGGCCAATATCGGAAACATTGCATCTTGTTTCAAAGAAAATAATTGACATAACAATGATTGCAAAAGGAAATGATGGAACACAATTACACATCAGTCCAACGTTTACTGTCAACAATTATTCCATTGCACAAAACACGCCATTTACTGTATCCGTAAATGCTGGCAATATAGACATGGAATTGCCGCCAAAAGTGATTTTACAAAACAAAAACTATGTGTTGGATAGGATAAATATTGGCGACCAGAGTTATACAGAAAATAAAGTACAAACATACCTAGAAGATGACTCGAGCATAATTGCAACATATGACTTGGTCCTAAGTGTAAATGCAACAGATGCGATAGGCGGAGGATTTTACTCGTATGGAAGTACTGTTACGCTAGATGCTCCTGAGAAATGGCAAGCCTCATTCCTTGTAAGGCAGGTTTTTGATCATTGGGAAGGCAGCAATCTGCCATTTGATTCCAAGGCAAACAATGTCAGTTTTACAGCAAAGGACAACGTATTTGCGACTGCAATCTACAGGCCTGATTACACATATCTGATGCTAGTAATAGCTGGACCGATTACAGGAATATTTGCAATGAAAAAACGCAGTACTATCTCTTGGTATGCAAGAGAGATAAATGATAAATTGGAAAAATTCATTCCAAAATTGCCAGCCAAGAAAAAAACAGAACTTTAATGAATCTGAAAATGTGTCATAACAACATAGAATTCTACAGGACTATTCAAACATAGACACTAAAAAATATAGTGCTTTTGTATGATGTGACAATCAATTATTTGGGTTCATCTCATATTTGGAAAAATTTCTTTAATCTCGTCTTTACTGAACTTGGAAGACTGGTTTAACACATCTATCATCTCCATGTGTTTAGAATTTGAAATATCCTTTCCAAGTCGTAGAAGATAATCATGATAAATGATTTTGCCAAGTGTTGTATGATTGTACATGTTATCATATTTTATCAAAAGACCCGCTTTGACGAGCTGATTAAGTCTAAGGTAATACTGCTTTTTTGTCAGTCCAATCTCAGAGTGTGTACCAATATGTGATTTTATGCCATCCTTTGCAAGAGTAAAGATCGTAAAGGCATGTAGTTTTGATAAGAGTGATAACAAATCCATTGTTTTTTGTATCTCTGTATCATTTTTTGTTGTGGCGTGTCTATCCATATCATGGCTGGAATGTCCCTTACTTTCCAAGACATTCATACTTTCCTTGGGCACCTTAATGAATATTCCTTTCTTTCCTTACTATCAAGGTGAGAGTGTAATATCAAAGGAATCAAAGCGTGAGATGCTCGGGATGAGTATGATTACCTACAAGTTTCAGGTTACCATACCAAAAAAGGTCAGAGAGAAACACAAATTCAAGGAAGGAGACACATTGGCATTTGTGGAAGAACATGGTAGAATTTATCTTGTAAAGAGTACCGATGTATAATAGACGATCTCACGTCTAGACGGTACTCAATTTTATTTTTATTTGTTAAATGCTATAGATAATTCCTTTAGTGAATCTTACAAGAACCAAACCCATGATGAAAATTGGAATAATTCTACACCACTTTTTTAAGCCATGTCTGTCCAGTACGGATACGACATGAGAACTCTAAGTCTACTAAGTGTAATCTTACTGATGATGGTGGGAACTAGTACTACATTTGCACAATCAAGTATTGCATTAAATCAAGATCCTGAATTCAATTTATTATATTCCAAATCTCCTCTACAACAATTAAAATCTGGTATTGCGTCTAAAGATGTAAAATGTCATGATAATTTCCTGCTGACATTCAAAGCAAAGGATGGCTCTCCAGCCTGTGTAAAACCAGAAACCGCAAAGATACTATATGAACGTGGATGGGCATTGGTATTAAGTGTCAATCTCGATAACAGTAATTCAAATAAGCCTGTAGATGTAATCTCAATTCTTTCAGATTCGTCCCTAACAAATCCTGGTGGTCCACCAGTTAAGATAACGATAAAGAACAATGGGATTGCATCCATAACCAGTCTCAAAGCTATACTTCATCTCAATAATAAATATACTTTTGACTTTGCAAATGTAACACAATCAAAACCTCTTACCATTGGAAATATAACATCTGATTCTAAGATCTTAATTGGTGCAGGATTTGATAACAAGCTTGCATATCTGCTTACAATAAGTGGAATTGCAAACAAGACCTCGTTTAACTTTACTGAGAATGTTTGGATATCCTCTACAAGTGAAAGCTCTGCCAAAGAGCATTCAGTAAATGCAAAAGTGCCTGATTCATTTGTAGTCTGTGATACACCGTATGAATACAAACAAGGTTTCATCCCCGTACTATACATGCCCACAAATTTGGATGGGCGAATCTGTGTAAATTATTGGAATCCAAATCATCCCAGAAATGCAAGCCTGACAATTTTTGATGCCAAGTCATACCAAGTGGAAAAAAGCATCACAACATGGGCAGAACCTGACCTTATACCTGTAGGAAATAGTACTGTAACTTATACGATAAAGACAGGAAATCAAACTGGTTTCTACGGGGTAACAGTATTTTGTGTAGGAATGCCTTTTGCCATAGGATATGACAATAATTCGAACATGTCGATAAATGACTTTCCATGGGAAAAACAGCAGACAATTAACTGCCCAATGATGGACTTTCAGTTCAAAGTTTTGGCAACAAAGAATATTGGAATAAAATACATTCCATATCCATGAGAGTGAGAAAATGAAAACTCTACATCTAACAATAATTGTAATTACATGTACTATTACAGCATCTATGGCGTGGTATTTCGTAAGTTATGACCCCACTCCTGTTATAACAGAAAATGATTTTGGAATAAACGCACTAGTGATTCATAGACCTTTTATGGGATGTCCAGTGGTGGAAAATTGTATTCATCCTGATTATTATCTCAAAATAAACTCAAAATCAAAGACATTCATTACTGGATACAATATCTGTGACGTAAATTCATGTGTAAAACAAGTTGGGTTTTCAATTTCATTGCCGCTAGTGGATGTCTTACATCCAAACTATCAAGAGTTGCCGTTACCTGATAATTTGCCTTGGAAAGATGGAGATTTTGTTGATATTAAAGTAAAAGCGCCAAGTACCCTGATAATGGGTATTACTAATTCATCAATTCCAACAATCTGGATTGATCTTGGCAAATCAGAAATAGTGAGGAGTTCTTAGAAAATGAAAACTCTACATCTTTCAATAATTGTAATTTCTTTAATTCTTATCGGCGCATCTAATTTTAGCATAGCTCACGTGGAAATTCCACAAATTTCTACGTCCAAGTCTAACTTTACCGATGGGGATATAATTCCAATTAATGGATACGCGTTACCAAATTCAATGACAAGCATCTTTTTAATAAATAACTATGGCAATATACAAAACTCAACTCAAGTAAAGAGTAACAACACTGGTTACTTTAACACCAGTCTTGGCATACCATCTCATGTGATTGGTGGAGCATGGGCTCTTTTTGCTACAAATGGCGAAAGCAATTTTGCGATGCAATTAATGGTAGATTTTCATGGCTCAAATACACCACCATTTAACTCTCCTGGAGGATTGCCACCACTGAAACAGTTCAAGTTGGGAATTAAACCAAATTATGTTCAATGTAGATCTGATCTTCAGTTAATAATAAAATCAGAAGATGGTTCTCCTGCATGTGTAAAACAAGAAAATACTGGCATTCTCATAACGAGAGGGTGGGCAAAGGAAATTGTCACAAACACGTCAACTGAATCATCAACTTTGAATAAAACAACAGCCAATGAATTGAAAATTGATCTTTCCAACCAAACTTATGATGCAGGATATCCAGTCTATGTAAATATTACAGGTGTACACCAAGATTCGACTTGCAAAATCCCATCAATATCAGTTAGAGATGAATCAGACCAGTCTATAGTGTATGGTCCTACTCCTGATAGAAGTTATGCTGGTGGTTGTGTTGATCCATGGCCAATTACATTTTATGCAGGTTTGGAGAAAAATACGTTAATTACAAAATCCACAAGATATTCAATACTTGCAACACTAGATAACAAAACATATCAAAAAGAATTTACTGTGATACCATCATTATATTCTGGCAAGAACATTACGGCAGATTCTACGCAGATCATGCCCGGATATTTGACATTTACTGGCTGTCTTCCAATTTCTAATGTCCCAAACAATGGTACTCTGATAAGTTATACTGGATTTGACATGTACCGTAGATACTTGGCAGGACCTGATACCGGAGGCATTCCAGAAATTAACGACTATCTTTTGAAGCCAGGTAGCACTGGATCTTTTGTAGTGGAGGTACATCAGGGGCAATTTTCTAAAGATGCAAATCTTGCAGGTGGCTTGTACTTTCTAAGCGAGAATCTTTTGAATCTTGACAATTCAACTGTCTTGAACAACAAACCTCTTGCAAGTGAAGAACATCCTGGCTTGATTCTAAACTATACACCAAGATTTGCAAAAGCAGGACCTGAGGGATATGCTACAATTACTGCATCAATATCTGCACTACAAAACGCGACACATGGAAATTATTGGTTATATCTTCCGCCTGGCATTTGTGGAGGAGACCGTGTGCTTTTGACAATAGGAGAGCAGCCACTTGATCAGCCTCCTGATTATATAGGATATGACCTTGCAAGCCATATTGCACAAGGAGTTGGAAATCCTACAAAATCTGATATAACATTTGAGCTTATCAATGCAGGAATTCATACGTTTGAAAACTGTTCTGTAAACTATGTCTCAAACAATCAAACAACCACGATCAAAACTTTCAATGTGATACCACCGGGAATGGAATACAAATATCATGCCAATTTAACATCCACTTCAAAAGTAAGTGGATTTCTTGAATGCAAAAACCCTCCAATCACTAAAGTGTATTCCGATGTATGGGTAGATATAATTCCATATTGAGCGATGAAAAAATAAAAACTCTACATCTTTCATTAGTTCTGTTTTAAGCCACGAAAAACATGCTTTAAAAAGTCTTTTTCGTTTTGATATTAAACAAATTTAATCAAATCCACCACCTGCTTTTAAAATAAAATATTTCTACAAATTATGAGTTCTGGCAAGTCTGACATAACGATTCTTGGTTTTAATGACAATGGCATGACTGCAGGAATACCGCGAAGTGAGCAGATACACATGGGAATCTTTGGAGAGGTGGGTTCAGGAAAAAGTATTGTGGATACAATAATGATAAACCAGAACATAAACCGAGATCAAGGGTTCATGCTTGTTGACCCGCATGGAACTTTGGCACAAGATGTTCTAAGAATGATTCCAGAATCAAAAAAGGACCGTGTAATCTACATCAGTTTGGATACAGTGCGCTTGTGGGGAAAAATTGTAAAAATAAATCCACTTGAGGTAAAGAGTGGAGGTGACAGATATGTTGTTGCCATGAATCTTGTAAATGCATTACGAAACATATATCGTGATTCATGGGGCCCACAACTTGAAGCCTTGCTAAGAAATGGTGCAAATGCACTTGTAGAGATAGATGACTCGACACTTCGAGACCTGGTAAAAATAATAACAGATGATAGGATGCGTTCTGTTTTTATGAACAAAGTTGCAAACCGTGATGTCAGACATTTCTGGAATGTTTTGTTTCCCCAGCAGTATCAAAAAGATGCAGGACGTTCGGCATACAACAAACTTGACAAGATCTTGTCAACGCCACAAGTTGCAGCAATACTTGATACTGCAAAATCAACAATTGATTTTGGAGATATAATGGAATCAGACAAGTGGGTAATAGTAGATTTGTCCAGTGGCGGCTCTGATGATGTTATATCATTTCTTGGGACTATTCTAATCAACATGGTCTATGTAGAAGCAAGAAAGAGATTTGGAAGGCAGGATCTTTCCACAAAACCATTTTTCATGTATATCGATGAGGCACATCTTTTTGCTCCATTTGCGCTCAGGGAACTGCTAAACACCATGAGAAAGGCAAACATGAAGGTGACAATTGCGACCCAGACCATCAATACATTCCCAAGGGAGTTTGCAAAGGAGATATCTGCCCTAGTTCGTACGCTAGTCTGCTTCAAAGTGGATATGGAGACTGCAAACATGTTCAAGACTGTAATGCCGGTATCAGTAGAGCAACTCACATCAATGACGCAGGGAAGATTCGCCTTTTATTCCCAGGGGAACCCGCCGCACACAGGATTACTGATAGCAGTTCCAATAGTTGATAGGAAAAAAGACTGGAAGGAATTGGCAAGATATAGTGTAGAAAAATATGGCGAACCAACATCGCTTGAAAAGTATGTCATGCCAACAAAGTCGCAACATTATTCCCCACAAGTGACACCACTTGAGGCAACAATCTTGCTCTTGCTGTATAATGAAAATAGGGATATGACAAAAGATGAGATCTACGAGTTTGTTTACAAAATGTTTCCAGTAAACAAGCGAGATGTTTTTTCAAAACTTGATGATATCCTAGTCAATCAATTACATCTAGTAGAGCGTAAAAATACAACATTTAACGATGGCGATGACAAACTTGTCACTCGTTATGTTTTGTCAGGCCTTGCATACAATAGTTTTTTCTCACAAGCTATGATGGGAAGACGTGCAGGGTCTCCACTACACCAGACTACAATATTTCTTATAATGAACATGCAGCAAAAGACATTCAAGTTTTGTATTCCAGATCTTGGTGACAAGGGAGAGCAAAGACCAGACTTGTTGATATTTGAACCACAAAGACGTGATGATTCAAAAGAGATAACATATGACCCTCTGTATTGGTCTGAAAAAATAATTGCAGTTGAAGTGGAGACTGATCCTACAAAACATGAATCTCAGGTTGTTGAAAATTTCAGGAAAAACTTTGAACTCGGGTACGATGTATGGTTTATAGTTTTTTCAGACAAACACAAACAGTATGTTGTAGATGCAATGAACAAAAATAATATTGCAAAACAGTTTTACAATATTGCACTCATCGCACCTGATATAGTAGAGAGACTAGGCAACATACAGAACAATTCTGTAACTCATCTAACTAGGGAGGAACTTGAGGTGTACAACATACTAAAAGGCGGTGGTACTGCGCAATCTGTTGCCTACAAGGCAGAACTTTCGGCATACGATGTCATGGGGATTTTGTGGAAACTTGAACAAAAAGGCGTGGCAGAACGTGGCTATATTGAGACTAGAAATACAAAATTTGCCTTGGAAGGAGGAAAAAGCATCACCCAGACCAAAAGAGAGGAATATTTCATACCGACAGAGGAGGGCAAGAAACTTGCTGAAAACTCTAATTCACATAATTTGGAAGCAGAGAAGAAAAACGACACGGCTGTATTATCTGATACAAAAGACAAGAAACCGGTAGGGTTTGATTTTTCAAAACTCAGCGATCGAGGATTAAAGGACTTGGTATTAGATCCAGAAAATGGACCTTTTGCAAAGGCCATGCTTGAAAATAGGGGAAATTATGTTCATATCAAAAACGGCAAGGTAATGACAAGAAAAAAGCCACGATGACATCTATAGGCAACTAGAGTACAACTTTGTCTTTCTGTTGTTGAGCAAATGAATCCAATGAATTGGGTTTGCTGTGGACTTTCTCAACATGTACTTGAAACCCCTCTTATGAGTAAAAAACAATATTGCATTCTTTGCAGGTGGGCACGCAATCACTAGAACCGTTTTTGATTTAATCGATATGATTGAAATTCAGCTATGTTGTAATCAATAATTGTTGTTGTGATCCTCAGTCTGATCCTATCTGTTTGGTATGATCATGTTTGATGGCATTCTTGTACAACTGTTTAAAATGAAAAGAAAAATCATATGTCATGAGCGAAATGATCACAGTACCAAAAGAACTCTTGATTAAAATGCAAGCAAAACTATCGGAAGCAGGAAAAAAGATCGAGTATCTTGAGCGTCTCGTAAAAACTAGATGATAACTTCCTTTTGATCCAAGATTCTGGCTAGTATTTCCTTTAGTTCATTGTAGTCTTTGCGCAGCTCTTTTACATCATCTGTGTACCTGTTATCCTGTTTCTTTGAGTGCTCTTTAGCACGTTCATATTTTAGAGCAACAGCTTGGCTCAGAAATGCTGAGCATTGCTGGCATCTTACTGCCAATGGTGACTCTATTCTTCCGCACTGCGGGCATTTCAATATCTTCATCTTTTCGTCTCTTTTTTCTTCTGGTTCAAGACCTCTTTCTCTGCGGATTGCAGTGCGAACATCAGAATTTATCACACTAAGATATGTCTCGGTGGTAGCAATTGAGGAATGGCCAAGAATCTTTGATACTGTTTTTACATCTACACCAGAAAGTAAAAGATTCGTACCTCTGCTATGTCTTAGCTTGTATAATGATCTTTTACGAATGCCTATTTTCTGGCAGGCCTTTCCGATGATCTCCCGCAGATGCCCGTAACTTACATAACCTGATCTGGATCTCTTTGAATAAAATACATAAGAATCAGGATCATCTTTGTAGGGACTCTTTGATACTAGATCAAGCAACGGTCTGTAGCATAAAAGAAGCGGAATGTTTCTACTGGGACTCTTTCCACTCTTTACAGTTACAATTACTTCGCCATCTTTGTGGTTAAACGTTAATTGTTTTTGTTTTAATAATATGCCTTCATGAGTTCTAAAACCACCTTCGTATAGGGTAAGAATTAATGTTGATACAATCTCTCCATCTGATGTCATTTCTAACAATGTCTTGATTAATTTCATGACCTCGTCTTCTGAAAACCCTTTTCTGTTTTCAAGTGTGTTATCATCTGTTTTTCTTCGATACTTTGTAGGTCGTATCCATGATACAAGTTTGGGATACTCGTCGCCATTGTTGAGATCTATAATCTTTTTTGTTTTTGCATATGCTACAAATCTTTTCAGGGTAAAGGCAAATCTTTCCCGGGTCTCACTTGACCAGTCTTTTTTTTGCATCTGATTTATGATGTATTCTACGTCTTTTCTGGTCCACTGTGACACTGCCTTGTCATCCTTCCAGGTCAATATGGTCCTGACATTCCAAGCAAGGGTAGATACGCGGGAGACCGAGATACCATTTGTTACCATTGTCTCAAGGAAGGCAACCGCCATCTTTCCATTCTTGTAAATAGATATGTTCTTCTTCTCCCTCTCAAGACGCCGAGGGGAGTTGTGAAGATCTGTTTCCATCATACCCAAAGACCTCCTTTTGAATTAAAGGCCCAGCAAAAAGCACCCCAAATTCGTTCATTGGGTTTCGAATTAGATAGGGTATACCGGGGGTGGGTTTCGAACCCACGACCTCCAGATTATGAGTATTACCCTTGATGTGGACTGGCACTCTAGGCCAGGCTGAGCTACCCCGGCATAATTAACGCCTAAATTCTTGATGCAATTAAATGTAGCTTGCTTAAACTTGCGCAATCTGTTTCCAGTTGGTATCTACTTTTGATACCCATTGGAATTTCTTTTGTAATGCAGATGTGTAAAGTTTTTCCCACTCTAGCCCCACTGCATCAGACCAAGCTTTGACTACTCTTGGGTCAATGTAATTTCGAAGTGATGTTCCCAAATTATAGTCTCGAGTTTTTTCTGTTAATTCTAGTGTAAGTTTTAATTTCTCTTCACGTTGCTTTAGTTTCTCAGATTGTTTCTCGGTCTTGGGTTTTGTCTCCTTTAGTTTTTTTATTGCTTCACGTTTTTTCTCCAAAGTCTCATCAAAGTTCTTTGGTATGGTTCTTTTGTGATTACACGTTACTGCAGCTTCTAGGTTTGCTAGTCTGGCATGGTATATCTTGATGTTTTCTGATTTTGATTTGAGATTGTCAACTTTTTTGAGATAATTTGTGACTACTTGTGTTGCAAGATATGTTCTGAATACTTTGGCAGTGAGCCCCTTTACTATGCCTCCAAGAAATTCATTTACATGTCTTGATGTAATTCCATCAAATATTAGCTCGTCCTTTTTCTTTTTCTCTGTTAGTTTTTTGAGATTTTCATAAAACATTTTATCCTGTTCTGATACTGGAAGTGGCTTTTGCCATCTTACACTGTCTTTTCCTAAAAAGTCAAATTCCACAATACCTGGTTTTAGATTGATATGCTCTACTCTTAGTGTAGTAGCACCTACGGTATCTGCCTCATCTGGGTCCTTTTCGTCCCCTACTCTCATTGCAGTCTTGTAAATTAGATAACAAACAGTTGCAACGCTCCTTACCTTCTCGTCCTTGTCTGACATTTTTTTGATAACCATTCCCAGTACCTTGTCTATTTCTGCAGCTAGTTTTGTTGCCTTGTCATACTTCATCTTGTCACGTTCTTGTTTGAGATCTGATGTGTCAGAGAGCCACACATACTTTCTTTTATCGGTGAGCACATCCATCCAACTTGCAAGCCACATAAAGTCAGATTCATGAATTATTTTGCCCCAATTACCTGGAGGTACCTTGGCTTCCTTTCCTAGGTTTAGTGTAACATCTTTTTCTGTAACTCGTGGCTTCCACTTGCCTCTTAGTGGGTGGTCGCCTCTTCCGATAAAAAGACCAGGAGGTTCTGCCATCCAGTTTGCCACATCGACTTCCTTTCCGTCAATTATTGCCTTGCCATACATGGACTTCATTTTTTCTTTAATCTCCTTTCTTGTTGATGCGATCTTTTTCTTTTCTTCTTTTGTCATGGTCAGCTTAGAGTCTTTTTCCAGGTCAACTACTCTGAATGCCTCGGAAAAATCAATATCTGAAAGTGAAATGCCTTTGAATTTTGCAGGAAGTACTTTTACAAAGTAAGAGAGAAAATTCTTTTGAAAGACTTGATCTTTGACATAAGGCGTGTCCTTCTTTTTTGCCCACTGGTAAGCCATCTCTTCAGCATCAATGCTTAGGGGAACTTTTTCTCCCTTGATCTTAACTGCAATGCCTTTTGATTCGTAGGGAGGAAGAAACGCTATGCCATTGTGTTGAAGGGTTTTCCATTTCATTTTTGATATCACTAAATTCTTGATTAAATCTGTTGACTTTGACAAAAATTGTCTTTTGTCGTATATCAATCTAACCAAAAGAATCGTGTAAAAATCACAAAATTCTGTGCTCTGGCATTTCTGTATTGATAAAATGGATATAAAAAAGATGTATTTTAGCTAAAAAGCTCTTTTTTTATGTAATTTTCAAACTCAATGTCTGTCTTGTCCTTTCTTGCCTCAAGAAACATGATTGCATCATTGCCTACTGGATAGCGCGGTAATGGGTTATCTGATGTGACAGCCTTGATTATGGTACTTGCTACCTCTTGTGGGGGAGTTCCCATCTCTGACATCATAAGTAATCCCTTCATCACTTTGTCAGTGATATCCTTGTAGGCAGAGTCTGGCTTTGTTGTCTTTTTCAGGGTTGAAAACAAGTTTGTTTTGATGACGCCGGGTTCTATGATTATTGTTTTAATTCCAAATGGAAACAACTCGTATCGCATTGACTCGCTGAGGCCTTCTAATGCAAACTTGGAGCTGATGTATCCTGGAGTTACTGGAAAACCAATTCTTCCTGCAACCGAGCTGACATTTACTATTGTTCCTGATTTTTGGCTGCGCATTGTAGGCAATACTGCTTGAATTGTACGTACAACTCCAAAAAAGTTTGTTTCAAACTGATCCTTTAGATCTGAAATTGTTAGATCCTCCAAACATCCAACAAGGAAATAGCCTGCATTGTTTACCAGAACATCAATTCTCTTTTTTTCATCTAGTATGACTTTGATTGCTTTTTTAATGGTATTTTCATTATTGACATCAAGTTCTACTACTCTAATCTGCAGATTCTCTTTTTTTGCAATCTCTAAAATTCTATCACCTTTTTTGGTGTCACGCATTGTTGCGTATGTATGGTATCCCCCTCGTGCTAGTGCAAGAGCTGTCTCAAAACCTATTCCGCTTGAGCTTCCAGTCACTAGTGCAACTTTATCCATGTTAGATCTTTACCTATGAGACTAATAATTTGTATTGGTCTACAGATATTTTATGATCTTACTCTATGATGTCATACCAGGGGTTTGTCCCCTTCAGCAGGTTCTGTGATTTCGGTTGCTTCACCATCTACTATTCTTTGGAGAATCTCTTTTGCTGAAAACTTGTGAAGATATTCATTGTTGTTGCCGCATCTGTATGAAAAAGTACAGCGCGGACATCCTGATTCATTCTTGCAAGGGCACTCTGTTACAATGTCAAGGCTTCTCTCAAATGCCTTTTCAAGCCTATCATAGAGTGCCCTGCTTGCGCCATTTCCGCCTATTGCAGAATCATAGACAAAGACAAGACCTGATGTTCCAAGGGATATGCCTCCTAGGTCTTGTGACACTCCTCCTGTAATCATGTTGCTTCCCTCTATGACTACATGTTCTGTAGCGTGATATCCACTTGCTTCAACATATTCTTCATTTTCTGCATTGCTTATCTCGTTTAATGGTCTTGGGGCTTTGAAAACAATCCCCTTTGTAATAAAATCATAATCAAGCGGTTTTTCTAAAATTATTTTTTGTCCCTGTCCTACCTCTTGACCCAATTCCAAGTTGACATATCCGTAGACTCTTTTCTGAATGTGTAACTTGCAGAATGCAACCTCGACTCCATTTGCAAGCCTTTTTTCAAAAATTGTTTCAATTGTTGGCCACTCTTCTGTTAGTGCCTTGGTGTAGTATGGATAATTTTTTGGAAGATATTCTAATTTTGCAGTCATGTTCTCTGGATATCCAATCTCTTTGACTTTGTATCTAATTCCTGCCAAAAAGTAAACTGCTTGCGGGTGTAGTTCTTCTAAAGCAATTGGCAATACACGCTCTCCTACTTTTTTACCATTCAAGAATATGTCAATTGATCTTCCTATTCCTCTTATGCTGTAATCTTCCAAGATTGATTTTATCTGATCATAATTTGGAACGTATCTATTTTCAATCAAAACAAGATTACCGGCACCCACGTGTCTTTCGATAACATCTTTGTGTTCTGACAATTCATGTTTTGCAATTGGTTTGTCGCAAGCCATTGCAATGACTTGAAATTCTTCAACAAAGGGATTTTTCGGATCAATGTAAATCTGTTCAACATCTTCAAAATAATCTGCTGGGTGATTTTTGTAATATTGAGATATTGGATCATTGCCTAGCACTAGAAACGCATATCCACCCTGGCCTTTTCTAGCTGCTCTTCCTATCCTCTGTGTCAGTCTATTGACTGGAATGGTCGATGATATTACTCCGTCCACATTACCTACATCTATTCCAAGTTCAAGCGTGGGAGTGGCAGAAATTGCTAGTAACTTGTCAGTCTTGAACAAGTTTTCAACTGATCTTCTATAATTTGCCATGAGGCCTGCTCGATGAACCTTAATGTCCACCTTTTGCCTTCTTGCTTGAAGCGCCAAAAGTTCTGAATTGAGGTGTGAGTTGCTAAACACCAATGTCTTGTGCTGTTTTGATGTCAATTTTTTTAGTATGTCAATCATCAATGCACGTTGGGTCATCAAGGAAGGAAAAAGCATTGAAAATTCCATCTTGCCTTTCTTGCCGGATCCTGACACTTGAACCATCTTTACTCCAAATAACATCTGACAAAATGATAATGCATTTTCCAAAGTTGCAGATGCTGCAATTATCTGTAACTTGGGTGCAATTCGCTTCAGCCTTTTTATGATATAATGAACATTGGAACCAAAAATTCCAGAGTACACATGTGCTTCATCAACTGCAAGAAATCTAGTTGTACTAAACAGAGAAGCAAACCTGGTTCTGTGCCACAAGTGATAATGTATAACATCAAAGTTGGTTATAATCACCTGAGGAGGATTTGCAAGAATCTCTACACGTTCTTCTTGTTTTGTATCTCCATCAAATACTGCACATCGTATGTCCATCCTGTCTGTAATTTCTTTTATTTTTGGATACTGATCTCTTGAAAGAGACTTGGTTGGATAAACAAAAATTGCCTGTATTGCGGGAACAGAATTCTTTGAGTTTTCTATTCTTTCTATGATTGGTACAACAAATGATTCTGTTTTTCCAGATGCAGTGGGTGCAGTAATTACCACATTGTTGCCAGAAACAATATGGTGTATTGCCTCCTCTTGGAATTTGTAGAATTTCTTTATACCTTTTGATTCTAGGGCATCAACTATGCGTTGGTCAAGACCTGAATCTGTCACAGTCGAGCCCATTTCAGGGTCAGGCTCCTCTATTATCTTAAAGTGTGAGACATAATGCCTCTTTGAGAAAAGGACAGACTTGGTAATCTCAGCAATCTTTGCCCCTCCTATCATCTTGTTTATTTCTTCTTCAGTCTGCAACATGCCTTCTTTTTCTAGAGTTGATTCTGACTGATCTTTTGTTGGTATCTCGTCATTGTCAAATTTTATCAAAAACTCTAGAAATGCCTCATCCAAATTTTTCTTGGAATCTATGATGTCTTCAATTTTGCACTTGGGACAGCTAAAATGTATTTTTTGATTAAAAGTACGTTGTACGTCTATCTTGGATTTACACTTGGGACAATTATGCACTAGTTCAAAAGAACAATTCTGGCTGATTTAATTTTTGGTTCTTGTCTGATGTGAATCACAGGTTAAACCTTTGAGTTAATGATGTGTTCAAAACCATGATGACATATAA
>Ga0206954_1031_pt2 | contig 42991 bp, 36 predicted proteins | sample Alteio_BWOrgHeat_37_FD_153250 | JGI IMG/M metagenome (GOLD analysis project Ga0206954, IMG submission 153250) | Enriched cells from forest soil in Barre Woods Harvard Forest LTER site, Petersham, Massachusetts, United States -... | ecosystem: Environmental > Terrestrial > Soil > Temperate forest >...
ATCGATACGAAGGCGCTCGAATTCGGGGTGGTGGTGAAGACGCCGAAATCGACGGCGGTGATCTCGTTTCCGGCGGCGCTGACCGTGAAGACGTTGCCGAACCAATTGTCGCGGGGTTCGGTGGTTTCGCTGGCATTCAGAGCGGTGCTGATGGAGTTATTGTCCAACTGATATAACAACGTGGCTGCCTGGGCAGAGAGGCCGGCGAGCAGAACTCCGAGCAACAGGGTGATGGAGAACTTCGGTGTAGCGCGCATTGAATTCCTGGGTTGGACGAGTAACCAATGAAGCCCCCAGCCAGGCGCTCCCATGAAGACCCGTCAGACAAGCAATTAAGACAGGAAGAGTTCATAGCAAAAACGGGTTGGAAAGTCAAGACCATTTCTCGCCGTTTTTTTTCAGCCAGGAGGGCTTTGGCGACACGCCATCCGATGCCTTGGGCCAGGTGAAGAGTCCAGGAGCGCCTAGCGCTGTCCCGGGGCGGAGGGGGAGGGATTGGCGTGGAGCGGTTTGCCGGAAGGATCGACGAGAGTGGGCGTGATGAAGACCAGCACTTGCTTGCGCCGGGTAGACTTGGATTCTGAGCGGAACAGGCGTCCCAGGAGAGGGATATCACCGAGAACGGGGACTTTGCTTTTAAGAAGGAGTTCTCGGTCCGAATGCAGACCGCCGAGCACCAGCGTGTTAGCGTCCTGAACGGCGGCCAGTTCGGCGATACGGCCAACGTGAAGCAGAGGGAGCGGTGGAGTGGCCGTTTCTTTCTTTCCATTAATGTAAACGGTGACTGAATTGCTGGGCTGCTCATACCCGAGGAATTCTCGGAAGGTGACTTTGGCGTCCAACTGAATCCTGGACCCATCGCTGTCGAGGGAAGCGAGGAGGTCCAGAACGGGACCGAGCGAAACGTCGGTCTGCATGTAAAGAGCGTTGGAGGCGCCGGAGAGTCCCGGAGGAGTAAGCGCGGCAGGATTAATGTTAGTGACGATGGAGGTGACTTCGACGGATTGCACCTCGACCTGGCGGCCGCTGAGGGTGGTGACCGTCATGGCGTCGACCAGGTCCGAACCAGGCTGCAGTTTCATGGTCTCGAGCGCATCTCTGGCTTCAGCCGGGGAAAGTATGACGGCGGAATTAGTGGTGGACAGGACTCTGGAAGAGTTTCTGCCCCAGAACTCGGCGGCGGCGGAGTCGGAGATTCCCACGAATTTCGCAGAAAGGTGGATTTGGGGTTGCGTTTGGCCCTCCGTCGTTGCGCCGGATTTTAGGGCATGCTCAGGCAGATCAGCGGTTGCCCGAGCGAGCTCACTTCGAGGATTCGTGGGAAGGCCAGTATCGGGCCCGAATGTGGGGACGGGGTTTGGTTCCGGCACCGGATCCTTTCGAACTACGAGAGGCGAGATCGGGTTCTGGGCTTGGCGCGCGGGCTCTGTGGCGGATGCCGGGAGCGAGGTTTCGAAGTTGGCCGGGTCCGGGTTGAGGCCTGGAGGCGCGAAAGAAGCGACGGGCTGGCCCGCTTGATCTCTCTGGAGGGGCGAACGGCCGGAAGAGGGTATGTCGTCCTCGGCACCGGTGAGGAGCGGCCGGGCGTATCTGGCCGGGCCAGCTCCCATCGGCAGAGTGGCGGCGGCGAAGACACAGATCCCGAGGACCGCGGCGACCGTGAGCCCGGTTTTACGAGGTGGTTGAAAATCCAGAAGACGTTCGACGCGCCGACGTAAGGAGGTTTTGGATTCAAGGATACCGATCAAGCCCAGGCTGTTCAGAGGCCGGTAAAGGGCGAGGCGAGCCACCTCAAGGAGCGTGGGCGCGTAGTGTTCAGCATCCTCGCTCAGCGCGACCATGACGGCATCGTCGACGGCTTCTTCCCGCACCTGGCGGATCCGGGCGTTTGCGATCCACAACAGTGGATGCCACCAATAAGCGACCTGCAGCAAGGTTTGAAGGAGGTTTACCCAGAGGTCGCCGCGGCGGAGGTGAATGAGTTCGTGGCAGAGAACCACGCGAAACTGGACGGGCGAAAGCGATTCGGCGAGGGCTTTGGGGACGAGGAGCGTTGGTCGAAACAAACCACAGACCGCCGGTGAGACCTTTTCGGGGAGTAGCTTAAGATGAACAGGAGTTGCGACCCCCAGCGCGTGAGCGGTATCGGCCGTCAATTCTGCAAGAGCTGGAGGAGGTTCACTTGCCATCCGCGTCTGGCGGGCAGTTCGATGCGCCCTCAGCAGGAGATATCCTAATAAGACCAGACTACCGGAAACGGCTATGCCGACTGCGCAAATGGAGGGATTCAGAGGAAATCTCGTGGAGCGCAGACTGGCCCGGACCAGTGGAGGATTCGGGTCGGCGACGAAACTCAAACGGGGCTCGGAATGAACCAGAACGCGGAAAGGGTTGGAGCCGGTGACGGGGGCAGGAAGGATCCACCACGCGAGCGAGGTCGGCAGGGCCAGAGAGGGAGGAAGGACAAGTTTGACCAGCAGCAGGAGCCAAAAGCCGTAGCGGACGGACGCTCGAATTCTGCGTTGCAAAAGCCGATCGAGTCCGAGGAGAAGCAGGATGAGGAGGCTGGATTGCCAGAACATCGTCCAGGCGCCGCGCAACGACGCCTCGCTAAGAGTGATCAGGAGCGGATTCATCGGGGAGCGGCGTATGGCTGAGTAGCGGAGAGATCCGAACCGGTTGGGCGGAGCCGGCGAGCGTTGAGAGCCGTGGCGCGCATGGGAAGGGGGTCGAGTTATCGCGGGGTTTTTCTTTTTTTGGCTTTGATGAGAGATTCGAGTTCTTCGAGATCGGCCGCCGAGAGAGGCCTGGATTCAAGCAGGCACTGGACCATAGGTGTGAGGGCGTCGTTGAACGCGTGGCGGAGGGCGTAGGCCAACTCGCTGCGCTGGGCCTGAACCTGAGTGACGGCGGAACGATACAGGGTTTGGTTACGGACCTTGTCGGCGGTGAGCAGGCCCTTGGCGACCATGCGATCCATGAGGGTGCGGACCGTGGAATAGGCCCAGCGGGTTTTGCCGCGGAGTGTCGATTGAATTTCGGGAGCGGAGCAAGGCTCGGCGCTCCAGACGGCCTTGATGATGACCCATTCGGCCTCGGTCAATTCGACGGGTTTGGCAGGCATACGAACTGGGGGCGAGTTTCCTCTACAACTGTAGAGCTGTCAAGCGTCAAATTTTACAAATGTAAAGCTGGAAGGATTCGTGAGGACGAGGCGGACTTCGAAATCTCAAAAAGCACCGGTTCGCGGCCAGGCTGGCGGTTGCGATTCCCGGGCCAGATTTTGGTTTTGGCCTGCGTCGCGATGGGGTCGAGGGAAGAAGCGGCCGGTGTGCGATGGAAAGCACACTTGCCTCGGCGGGCGGGGCGAGTCAAAGTGTAGAGGAAAGCACACAGGCAAAACCATATGACGGGCACTCCTGCTGAATCCTCGGAATGGCTACCCGCATCGCGGCTGACAACGCTTCGAAACAGGGCGCCAGGATTGGCCACGCGGGCGTTTACGCTCATCGAACTGTTGGTGGTGATTGCGATCATCGCGATCCTGGCGGCAATGTTGTTGCCAGCGCTGTCGCGGGCGAAGCAAAAGACGATGGCGGTGCGATGCATGAGCAACAACAAGCAGATGGTGTACGGATGGAACATGTATTCGACGGACAACACCGAACTCCTGTTGGCGGGGTTGTTGACGGACTTGATTTACAACCAACAACACCGGGCGCAATGGTGTTCGAACACCATAGACACGCCGAGTCCGCATCAATGGGATCCGACGCTGGATGTGGATCCGAGCCCGATCATGCCGTATATCGGGAAGAGCCGCGCGATTTGGCAATGCCCGGCGGACCCGGTTCGAGTGTTGAACAATCAGGGACAAAAGGTGCAGCGGGTGCGAAGCAATTCGATGAGCCAGGCCTTTGACTACGGCTATTGGCTGCCGAACCCACCGTATCGGGTGTTTGCGAAGTTGTCGCAGGTTTTGATGCCGACGAAGACGTGGGTATTTGGCGAGGAGCATCCGGACAGCGTCAACGACGATGCAATGGCGGTGCAATTCGCCGAACCGAACGCGACTACGGCGCGGATCATTGATTTTCCGGCGAGTTATCATGGAGGAGCGTGTGGGTTCTCGTTTGCGGACGGGCATGCGGAGATTCACAAATGGAGGGGGAACACGATCAAGCCGCCAGTGCGGGGAGTTCCGATGTCCTTGAATGTGACGGCGGGGGATTCGGCGGACGACGTGAAGTGGTGGTCGTCGGTGACCACGACGCGATAGGGCGGCGGGAACGGAGGCGGGAGGGGGGCTGAGGAATTCTGCTTGAGTGGGCCAGGGGTGTCGGCGACAGTTTGAGTTGCCAGGGCCCATGGACTGTGGACTTACGAACCCCGCCAGGGCCGGAAGGCAGCAACGGTAGTTTGCTCTGCATCTGCCGTGGTCACCCTGGCAATTCGAGCTAATTCAGGAACCGAATCGCAAAGCGCGGGAGTCGGCAGACGCCTGCGGATGGGTTGCAACATGAGTTACCAGGTCATTGCCCGCAAATACCGGCCGCAACGGTTTCAGGATGTGGTGGGGCAGGAGCACGTGACGCAGACGCTATCGCACGCGGTGGAGGCGAAACGGATTGCGCACGCCTATCTTTTCTGCGGGCCGCGCGGGACGGGCAAGACGACGATTGCTCGGATTTTTGCGAAGAGCCTGAACTGCACGGGGGGTCCGAAGGCGGATTTCGACGAGAACGATCCGCGGTGCAAGGAAATTGCAGAAGGACGTTCGCTGGATGTTCTGGAGATAGACGGGGCGAGCAACAACGGGGTGGAGCAGGTGAGAGAACTGCGAGAGACCTGCAAGTATGCGCCGGCGAGCTCCAAATATAAGATCTACATCATCGACGAAGTTCACATGCTATCGACAGCCGCGTTTAACGCGCTGTTGAAGACGCTGGAGGAGCCGCCGGAGCATGTGAAATTCATGTTTGCAACGACGGACCCGGAGAAGGTGCTGCCGACCATTCTTTCGCGGTGCCAGCGGTTCGATTTGAGGCGAATACCGGTTGCCTTGATCGCCAAGCATCTGACATCGATTGCCGTTAAGGAGAAGGTGACGATCGCGCCGGCAGCGCTGCACGCGATTGCACGGGGCGCGGAGGGCGCGATGCGCGATGCGGAATCCACTCTGGATCAGCTCATCAGTTTTTGTGGGGTCGAGATAACGGAGAACGACGTCCTATCGATGTTCGGGTTGACGGCCCAGAGTCAGCTTTTGGAGTTGGCGCGAGCGGTATTGGGCGGAGAAGTGGAGCAAGCGCTAAGGCAGCTCAACGAATTGTCGACTCACGGCAAGGACTTGGGCCGATTGTTGTCCGATCTGCTGAGTCATTTCCGGAACCTCTTGATATTTCAAGTGTCGCGTGGCGATCTCGATTTGCTGGAAGTTTCGGAGGCCGAGACGGGTGTGCTGGCGGAACAATCCCAGATGGCATCGGCGGACGGTCTGACGCGAATCATGGAGGTTTTGGCAGATGCGGAAATGCGTCTGCGAGATGCGACGTCGAAAAAGATCCTGGTGGAAGTGGCGCTTTTGAAGGCGATTGAGGCTCGTGGGGCGGTTAGTCTGGATACCGTGTTGAAGAAGCTGCGAGCGCTTCGAGATGGGGAGACGGGCGAAGCGGCCGCCACCGCAGCGCCGGCACGGGCGCGGGCAACCGCGTCGAGCCCCAGGGCGCCGCAAACCGAGATGGTGGCAGAGACCACCCTGGCGACGCCACCCGCGTTCAGGGCCGAAGCAGAAACGGTTTTAGAGGCGTCCGACCCGTCGGCTGGACGGACCGAAGCCAAGGAGGTGCCTTCGACGTTGGATGCGTTATGGGACCAATTGGTCGAAAAGGTGGGGGCGGCGAGCAAGTTCATTCAGGCGTATCTGCGGGAGGCACACCCGGTTTCGCTGACTCCGACCTTGTTAACGATAGGGTTCGAGACACAGTTTGAGGATCACATGGTGGTGGTGGACGATCCACGCAATCACAAGCTGTTGCAGGCAGGCCTGGCGGAGTTGGGACACGCGGGTTGCCAGGTCAAATTTGTGAAGGCGGCCGCAGCGCCAGGGCGACCGTCACGCGCCGAGACTGCCCCCGAACTGGTGACGACGGTGACGCGACCCACGCCGACGATCGCGACGGCTCGGTCAGCGGCTGCAACCGGCGTGGTGGCGAAGGAAAAGACCGGGCCGGTCCCGGTGCCGTTCAGCAAAGACGATTTCAAGAATGATCCGCTCATCCAAAAGGCCTTGGAGATATTCAAAGGTCAAATTGTGGAGGTCCGGGCTTGAACCCATTACAATTGGCAAAACAAGCTGCGCGCTTGCAGCAACAGATGGCCGAAACCCAGGCGGCATTAGCCAACCGCACAGTTGAGGCGACGAGTGGTGGGGGAGCAGTTAAGGTGACAGCGAAGTGCGACGGGAGCCTGAGTGCAATCAAGATCGATCCGGCGGCGCTGAATCCCGCGGACGCAGCAGTGTTGGAGGACATGGTGCTAGCGGCGGTAAATCAAGCTTTGGAGAAGGCGCGGGCGACCTCCACGGCGGAGATGCAGAAGCTGACGGCCGGGTTTCGGATCCCCGGGCTTAGCTGAGGAGTGTCGTGGTGGGCTGGAAGCTAACCGGAGTGGACACCGGTGCGGCACCGATCCTGGTTATCAACCCTGCGAATTGCTGATGTCGCTCCCTGATCCAATCGCGAAGCTCGTGGGATCACTGACGACACTGCCGGGGATCGGACCGCGTTCGGCGGAACGGATTGCGATGTTTCTGGTGCAATCGGAAGTGAACGAGGTGAAGCAGTTAGCGGAGGCGATTTTGCAGGCGCGGGAGCGTGTGGGGTTTTGCGCGGTTTGCGGATCGCTGACGGAAACGTCGCCGTGCGGATATTGCAGGGATCCGAGGCGGGAAAGCGGATTGGTGTGCGTGGTGGAGCGGCCGGTGGACATATTCAGCCTCGAAAAGTCGGGGACCTACCGGGGCAAGTATCATGTGTTAGGAGGAAAGCTTTCGCCGGTGCAGGGAGTTGAGCCGGAGAATTTGCGGATCGGCGAGCTGGAGAAAAGGCTGATGGTGGAGCCGATTCGCGAGCTGGTGCTGGCGTTGGGGACGGACGTGGAGGGGGACGCGACGAGCTATTATCTGGCGCAGCGGCTGAGCAGGCCCGGGTTGACGATCACGCGGATAGCGCACGGGTTGCCGGCGGGAACGGGGCTGGAATTCGCGGACGAACTGACGCTGAGCCGGGCGCTGGAAGGCCGGCGCGAATTGAAATGAGAACGCCCGAAGCGGTCGTATTCGACCTGGGGAAGGTCCTGGTTGATTTCGACTATTCCATCGCGGCGCGACGCCTGGCGGCGAAGTGCCGGATTACGCCCGAGGAGGTCCGAGAGTTTCTCGACCATTCGCCGCTGTTGTTTCGGTATGAGACCGGTTTGCTGACCCGGGAGCAGTTTTATCGCGAGGTGTGTGCGGCGTCGGGCTACGGCGGGCCGATTGAAGAATTCAGTTCCTTTTTTGGGGACATCTTTCAGCCGATCGAACGGATGGTGTCGTTGCACGACGCGTTGCGAGGCCGGTTCCCGACATACATATTCTCCAACACCAATGATATCGCGGTGGAGCATATTCGCCGGAATTTTCCATTCTTCACAAATTTCGACGATTACATCCTGTCGTATGAACACGGAGCGATGAAGCCGGATGCGCGGCTTTACGAGGTAGTCGAGCGACGGAGCGGGAAACGGGGTGGCCAGATCGTTTACCTGGATGATCGGGCGGAAAACATTGCGGCGGGAGCCGCACGGGGTTGGGAAGTGGTGCTGCAGGAAACCCCGGAAAAGACGCAGCAGGCCCTGGAGCGGCTGGGAGTGCTGCCGGGCTGAGGTCAAATCATGGCTTGGCCCCGGCGGGGTTAAGGAGGGAGTCGACCGGGACGTTGGGATCGCCGAGGGAGAAGAGGCGATCAGAGATGTCGTTGAGCGCGAGGCGAGTAGTTTCGAAACGTTCGGCGAGCGTGCTGAGGACGCGGGCGACGTCGTAGCGCTGGGCCAGGCGATGATCGCTGGCCATTCGAAACTGGGTGCGACCAATTCCTTCGAAGTAACGCAAATCGGGAAAGCCGCGAGTCTCGGATCGGAAGCGGATGCGATCAGGGAAGACACCGGAGAGGAAGAGCGAATGGTTCCCGATGTGGACGCGGACGAAGAAGCTGGTGCGATCGTCAGCAGTTTGGAGAGCGGCAAGCATATCGACGAAGTAATCGAGCGGGTTGCGAGCGCCAGGGAGGAGGCAGGCGGCACGTTCGGCGCGGGCGAACTCGGCGAGGACTTCGGCGACGTAGTCGGCGACGGCGCGATCCTGGAGATCGGACCGTCGGAAGACATGGCGGACCAGAATGTAAAAATAGAATCGGCTGGAAACGCGGAGGCAACCTCGACGCTCGAGGAGGGCGTGCAGAAGGGCCTCGTCATCGAGAATGAGGTCGCGGGAGTCTTCGTCGGCAAGGAGTTTGACGAGGCATTCGGCGGTGCCGACTTTGGGACCGAGCACGGAGATGATGAAGTCGATGTCCTCCGCGCAGAATTGCGCGCGGCAGTTGGATTGAATCATCTTCATCAGCTAACCGCAAAATTTATCCCGAAACTGGCCTTCAATTCGGGACCCGCCCGATTCTAATCCAGCCTCAAAGTACGATACAGCAGGTTACATTCCACGCAAGGGAGCAAGGAGGATGCAGCGGGTTTAGTGTAGCGCGGCGGCCTCGTCGCGGAAGCGGGCGGCCTGGTTGGTTTGGCCCTGCTCCTGCGCCAACCGAGCAGCGGTTAGCAGTTCGGAAACCGCGTCGGAAGTGGCGCCGCGGGCGGCCAACGCCTTGGCGAGGTTGTAATGGGCAAGGATGTGGGAAGGCTGTATGCGCACAGCCTGAGCAAATTGCGTCTCGGCTTCCGAGCGGCGTCCGAGGCGCCATTGGATTCCACCGAGATTGAGACGAGCCTCGACGTTGGTCGGGCTGAGACCCGACAGCAAATCAAACTCGTGCTCGGCTTGCGGGAGTCGGCCGAGTTTGAACAAAGTCTCGGCGAGGGCGGTATGTTCGGCCACGCCTTGAGGCTGAACTCGGACAGCTTCGGCGAGTTCCGCGAGGCCTTGAGGCTGCTCGCCGAGTTCCACCAGCGCGAGGCCGAACCGGAGGTGAGTTTCGGCGGAGTTCGGGTCCAGGCGAACCGCCTCAGAGTAATGCGGCAGGGCGGCTTGACGATCGCCAGCCTGCCAGAGCAGGTTTCCGGCGCGGAGATGGGGCCAGGCGAGCCAGGGCCGAATCCGAAGCAAGGCCTTGTATTCGGCTAGTGCGTCCACGGGCCGTCCCAGGGCCTCGTAGGAAAAGCCCAATCCCTGGAAAGCAGCTTCAGAGGTAGGATCGCATTCGAGTGCGGCTTGGAATTGAGCTTGCGCAGCCACGTAGTCCTGTCGGCGGCCCATTTCGGCGCCCACCTGGCAATGGGCGACGGCATTATCCGGGCTGACGTCGAGAGCATGCTGGAACAGAGTCAGGTTATCGCGCCAGAATGAGATCTGGGCGCGTGTTCGGCAGGTCCAGGCTGTCAGGAGAAGGAAGCCAAAGAGCGCACAGACTTGTTTTCGGAATTGGTTCGCGCCGGCAAAATTTGCAAACCCCCAAACGACACAAACGAACAGGCCGATGGATGGGATATAAGTGTAGCGGTCGGCCCTGCCCTGCCCGCCGACCTGGATAAGGCCGAGGACGGGCAACAAGGAGACGAGGAACCAGAACCAGCCAACGGCAAACCAGGGTTTGGGTTTCCGAGAGGAGAGGGCGAGCCCGCTGAGCGCGGCGAGGCCGAGCCCAGTCAAAACGATCAACGCGACCGGCCATTGAGTTGAGGCGGGATGCAGGGAATCGGTTTGAGGAGCGAAGAATCGGGTATTGGGATGTTGATAATAAATGGCCAGGTTTGCGGGCCAAATTGTTTGCCAGAGATATTGAGCAACGGCGACGAATGCATTTTCGAAGCGAAGAGTTAAGGGAAAGCCGGCGGCGACAGCATGGCTGCGATCCTGGACGGCGAAAGTGACGAAGGCGGCAGCGACGGCGAGAAGGAAAAAAGGCAGTTTCTCGGCCAGGAGCCGTCGCAGGAGGGCAGTGTTCGAGATCGTGGGATTCGGCCATCGGTTTAAGGGCCAGACGTCGAGGAGCAACATCAGGCAGGGGGCGGTGACCAGCATGGGTTTGCTCATCAGGCCGAGGGCGAAAAAAAAGAGTGCGGCGGAGTACCAGGTGGCGAGGCGAGTACGAGGAGAGCGGGCAGCCAGGGCGCGGGTGTAGGCACCATACGCTGCCAGGGACAGGAGGAGAAAAGCCAGGCTAAGGACATCCTTGCGTTCGGCGATCCAGGCGACGGATTCGACGCGGAGCGGGTGGACGGCAAAGCAAGCCGCCACGAAGGCGCTTCGCCATTCGGCGTCAGTGAATCGGCGGAGCAACAGGAAAAGGCCGAGGACATTGGCGGTGTGAATGGCCAGATTGACGAGGTGCTGCGCGGCTGGGTTGAGGCCAAAGAATTGAGCATCGAGCATGTGGCTGATCCAGGTGACAGGATGCCAGTTGCCGGAGTGCCGGGCACGAAGAGCCCAGGAAAGATTGGCGAAGGAAAGGCCGGATCGAACATGAGGATTTTCTGTTACGTAATCAGGATCGTCGAACCGGATGAAGTCGTTATGACGGACGGGGGCGAACGCGGCGACGGTGAGGCATGTGAGACCAAGAAGGAATATCCAGGAAGGCCTGGTGCGGATTGTGGGATCCATCGCAGGATCAAAAGGATGGCACGAGAACGCCGCCAGGTTCAATCGGAACCGCCGGCTGGACAAAAGACCGTGCGCGGGGCGAGTGCGCAGAATACAGTGCGGGAACGGGATGAAAACGGAACTGAGATGAACGATGGCTGCCCGGATTCCAGCTAATTCACGGCGGCAGGCGATGGAATGGAGCCTGGTGCTGGCAAGCCAAGGGATTGAGCCGGTGATTGAGGAGGTGGAAGGAGATTGGTATTTGGCCGTAGCGGAGGGGGAAATTGATCGATCGGCGGATGCGTTGAGACTGTACGAAGCAGAGAATCGACGATGGCCGTGGCAGCAGAGCGTTTGGCACGGGACGGTTCTATTTGACTGGGCGAGCCTGGCGTGGGGAATCCTGCTGGTGATTTTCTACCGAATGCAGGTAGGGAGCGGGCTAGCGGGGCCCGGGCGCATGGACAACGAGCAGGTACGTCACGGGGAATGGTGGAGGCTATTCACGGCGACCTGGCTGCACGCGGACGTAGGCCATCTGGCGGCGAATCTGAGTGCCGGTGTATTTCTTCTGGCGCTGGTCATGGGCAGATTTGGGACGGGAGTAGGCGCGCTCTCGGCGGTGCTGGCGGGAGCGGGAGGAAATCTATTGGCCGTGCTGGTGACGTCAGGACCGCGGCGGAGCCTGGGAGCTTCGGGGGTGGTGCTGGGGTGTCTGGGTTTGCTCGCGGTCCCGTCCTGGGAATGGGTCCGCGAAGGTGGGAGACGATGGAGCAGTTTTATGCCGGGATTGATGGCGGCGGTGCTACTTTTCGTGTTGGTTGGCGTAGCCCCGGGTTCGGATGTGGTGGCTCACGCGGGCGGGTTTCTGAGCGGGGTGTTGCTGGGGGCGTTGCTGGGACGATTGCGGAGGCCGTCGCAAAACGCCAGATTGAACTTTGGTTGTGGGCTGATATTGGCGGCTGTGGTCGTAGTTCCGTGGTGGCGAGCGCTGGGGGCGGGAAGATGAGCGTCTGGCTCAGGTGTCGTGCCAGGCCTCGAGGGCGGCGTTGAGGACACGTCCGAGTTCGTTGGCGGCCAGATGGCTATCGCGCCGGAGGCGCAGGAGACCGGCGATCCTGGATGGCGCTTTGATAAGCTGCCAGGTGAGGCGCAGGAAATCGATTTGGGAGCGGTCGTTGAGGACGGCGTTGAAGTCGATGGGCAGGTCATCCTGTTGGCGGTCGAGAACAACGCGAGCCATGGCGCAGGGAACACCCAGGACACGGCACACGGCGGCGATGGCGCCCGACTCCATCTCGACGACGTCCGCACCGGTAGCCTCGCGCAATTCCTGTTTTTCGAGAGCCGTGGTGGCGACACGGTCAATGCTATGAAATCTGCCGGGGTGCGCGCCGGCGGCAACGAGGGCGGGTTCAAAGCCGCTCCTGGCTGGGGAGGTGAAGATGACCTGACCGGTGGTCAAGTCGGGATCCAGGCCGCCGGCGAAGCCGCAGGTGAGCACGAGCGACGGTTTAATCTGGCGCAAGGCGAGGGTTACGGCGCGTTCGGCGTTTTCAAGTCCTATGCCGGTGATGAGAACCTGGGCTCTGAGGTTGGGGCGGATCCCGGGATCGAAAGCGGCGGCCTCCTCCGCAACGGCGAAGGTGACCAGCACCAATCGGGACTCATTCATCGGCAAGCCTCGTTTCGATCGCCCGTCGCCCGGCCCAGCCATGCGAAGGTCGCCTTGGGGCCGCGAGTTTAGCGGCCGATACTTTTGTAGATGAAGCCCAAACGTTCCATCTCGGCGGGATCGAACAGGTTTCGGCCATCGAACAAAATGGGGTGAGTCAGTGCTTTACGCGCTCGCTCAAGATCCAGCTTTTTAAATTCGTCCCACTCCGTGGCGACAACGAGGGCATCGCAGCCTTCGGCGACGGCGTTCAGATCGTGGACGAAAGTGACGAGGGGGAGCATTGCGCGGGCTTTGTCCATCGCTTTGGGATCGTGCACGCGGAGGGTCGCGCCCTCGTGGAGGAGGCGCGTGCACAGGTCGATAGCCGGTGACATCCGCACGTCGTCGGTGTTCTGTTTGAATGCCAAACCCAACACCCCGATGGTTTTGCCCTTTAGAACCCAGAGAGTGTCGAGGATTTTTTTTACGAACCGATCCATCTGATCCTGGTTGATGCGCTGAACTTCTTTGAGGAGAGCGAAGTCGTAGCCGACCTGTTCGGCGATTTTAATGAAGGCGCTGAGGTCCTTGGGGAAGCAACTGCCTCCGAAACCGAGCGACGGATTCAGAAAGCGCCGGCCGATGCGTTCATCCATGCCCATGCCGGCAGCGACCTCCTGGACGTTGGCACCGGTGGCTTCGCAAATGACCGAGATCGCATTGATATAGGAGATTTTGAGAGCGAGGAACGAGTTCGAGGCGTGCTTTATGAGCTCAGCGGAATTGATGTCCGTGATAATGATCGGAGCCTTGAACGGGGCGTAGACCTCTTTCATGGCAGACACCGGGCGCTGGCTGCGGACCCCGATGACGACGCGGTCGGGCTGCATGAGGTCTTCGACGGCGAAACCTTCGCGGAGAAACTCTGGATTGCTGACGACGTCGAACTCCACCTTGGCTTTGCAGTAGCGCTTGATCGTTTCGGCCACTTTGTCGCCGGTCCGGACCGGCACGGTGCTCTTGTCGACGACGATTTTATAACTGGTCATGGCGCCGGCAATTTCGCGGGCGACTTTTTCGATGAAACTGAGATCGACGGCGCCGTCTGCCAGGGGAGGGGTGGGCACGGCGATGAAGACGATATCCGACTGTTCGACCCCCTCGGCGGTGGCATTCGTGAAGCTGAGGCGGCCGGAGCCAACGTTTCGTTTGACCAGGTCTTCGAGGCCTGGCTCGTAAATCGGAATCCCGCCCGCCTTGAGAATCCCAACTTTGGTTGCGTCATTATCGACGCAAATGACCTGGTGCCCCACCTCGGCGAAACAAGCCCCAGTCACCAGCCCCACGTAGCCGGTGCCGATGATCGTAAGCCTCATTTAGTCTCTAACTCGAACGGGGCGGGGTTGCTGGCAGGGGCAGGCGGGAGGTTGCCCTGGGGTATGGCAGCCGATGGGCTGAGAGAGGGATTGGGAGCGGGCGGCGGAAAAAGCTCGGGATGAGCGCGCTTCAATTCTTCGAGACGCATACCCGCCTCTGAGCTGATGGAGGCGTAAGGATCGCCCCGGGAGATCTCCTCGAATAATGGCTTGGCGAGTTCCGGCTTGCCTTGAGCTTCATACATTCGGGCGAGCGCAAATTTGGCCTGTGGGATTACTGCCTGCCCGGGGTGACGTTCGGTGAGGCTCTTGTAAGAGGCAATGGCTTCGTTGGTTTTGCCTTGGGCGTCCAGGGAAGCGGCGATACCCAGGGCGGCCTCGCTGACCAGAGGGCTGGTACGATACTCGCGCGTGAAACGCTCGAACTGGGCCTGGGCCTCAGTGTATTTGCCCTCGGTGAAAAGCGCCCCTGCCCCGAGCAACTGGGCGCGGATGCCCGCTTCCGAGGACGGGTACTCAGACGCAACCTTCAGGAAGGAGGCGGCGTTAGCTGCAGGCTCACCGGAGAACTGAGGAAAAATGACGTGGGATAGTGCCTCGGACGCAGCGATTTCCTTTTCCGAATTGCGCCAGTAGAAGAACGCAACGATGAGCCCGAGAACGATCAGGCCGACGACACCGTAGATGGCCTGGTTCCGGTTTTGATCGAACCAGGCGATGAGTTTGTCGGTTAGAGTTAGCTCGGCCACGTCGGATTGCATAAAGGGGATGCTATGTTCAGGACAAAGATCGGAAATGCAAGCTTGAATTGGGGCTGGTGGAGAAGCGCGAAGATGAGGAAAGGTGAATGGGGAAAAGGCAGTTGACAAATAGAAAGCGACGCATCATGCTATCCGTATCCGTTGATATAGCGGATCTCATGATGAGTGGCTGAGGGACTGGCCCTGTGAAGCCACGGCAACCGGCTCCGGTAAGCTTCCGGGGTGGCCAGGTGCCAATTCCAGCCGACGCGAATTGCGTAGGGAAGATGAGAAGGGCTAAGCAGAGCTGCCTCTTCTCGTGTGGGAAGAGGCTTTTTTGTTTCCCGGAACGGGAGATTGGTCAAGAGCATATGGAAAAGAACGATGGGTTCATGCGAGCGCTGAAGTGCCGCGAGTGCGGGCGGGAGTATCCGTTAACCGCGAACCACGTGTGCGAGTTTGATTTCGGGCCTCTTGAGGTCGTTTACGACTATGACCGGATTGGGAAGGCGTTGACGCGACAGGCAATCGAGTCGCGTCCGAAGGGGATGTGGCGTTACCGCGAGTTGCTGCCGATTGCAGGTGACCCGACGGTGGGTTTGCAAGTGGGGTTTACGCCGCTGGTGAAGGCGAATCGACTGGCGAAACGGCTGGGGATACGGGAGTTGTGGGTGAAAAACGACACAGTGAACTACCCAAGTCTGTCCTTTAAGGACCGGGTGGTGAGCGTGGCGTTGAGCAGAGCCAAGGAATTGGGTTTCACAACGGTGGCGTGTGCCTCGACGGGGAACCTGGCGAACTCGGTGGCGGCGAATGCGGCCTCGGTGGGGTTACGGGCGTTTGTGTTCATTCCCTCGGACCTGGAACAGGGAAAGATCGTGAATTCCCTGGTCTACGGGGCAAGCGTGATAGGGATTCGGGGCCATTACGATGAGGTGAACCGGTTATGCGCAGAAATCGCCGGCAAATTTGGCTGGGCATTTGTGAACGTAAACATGCGGCCGTATTACGCGGAAGGCTCGAAGAGCATGGGGTATGAGATCGTGGAGCAGTTGGATTGGACGATTCCGCCACACACGGTGGTCTGCATGGCCTCGGGCTCGTTGCTGACCAAGATACAGAAGAGCTACCAGGAATTCATTCGATTGGGATTGGCGCCGGAAGCGAGCTTCAAGATTCACGGCGCACAGGCGACGGGATGCTCGCCGATTTCGACGGCGCAGAAGGCGGGGCTGGACTTTTTCAAGCCGGTGAAGCCAAACACGATTGCCAAGTCGCTGGCGATTGGAACGCCGGCGGATGGTTTTTACGCGTTGAAAGTAATGAAAGAGACGGGAGGGTCGGCGGAAGATGTGACTGACGACGAGATCCGGGATGGGATCCGGCTTTTAGCGGAATGCGAGGGCATTTTTGCGGAGACGGCGGGGGGCGTGACGGTTGGGGTGGCCAAGAAACTCATTGCGGCAGGGAAGATTCCGGCCAATGATTCGGCGGTGTTGTGCATCACGGGGAACGGGCTGAAGACGCTGGACGCGGTGACCGGGCAGGTGGGGCAACCGCGGGAGATCAAACCGAGCCTGCGGGAGTTCGAAGCGTTGGTGGAGAATGAGGAGAAGGCATTTAAAGGCTAAGAGCAGGAGAATATGGCAAAGAAAGTACGAATACCGACTCCGCTGAGGAAGTTGACGAACAACGAAGAGGTGGTCGAGGTGACTGCGGCGACCGTCGGCGATGCGATCAGCGAGTTGCAGACGCGCTTCCCCGGGATCAAGGAACGGCTGGTGGATGAGAAAGGGGAAGTGAGACGATTCGTGAATGTGTATGTGAACGAGGAGGATATCCGATTTTTACAGAACCAGACGACGCCGCTGAAAGAGGGCGACGAGATCAGCATTATTCCGGCGATTGCGGGGGGTTGAGAGCAGGGTGGCCGCGGCTCGATCGGTTCGGACGAGGAAACTATGGCTGGAAAACGCAAGACGGTTCGGGGGGCGGCGCGAGCGAAAGGGCAGCGCGGGCGACAGACACGTCTTTGGCTGATGTTTCCGCCGCGGCTGATCAAGGAGCCCTTGGTTTGGCGGTTGGGGCAGAAGTTCCGAATCGTGACGAACATTCGGCAGGCGAGCGTGACGGATGAAATAGGGATAGTCAGTCTGGAACTGGACGGGCCAGAGGATCAGTTACAAGCAGCGATCCGGTGGCTGGAGAAGCTGGGAGTGAGTGTAGAGCCGGTGGAGATCAACGTGCTCGAGAGCTGAGGTTCGCTGCAGGTTTTTGGGGATGCAGTGGGGTGGCGACGAGAGCCGCAGATATTGCGCTACGCAAGGAGGGCTGGTTGGATGAGAGAGGAGAAGCTACCCCAGCCGATGTCCTAGCCTGGGGATATTCTGGGTGGGTATGAGCGGCTATTCACGATGTTTCGGGGCGGGTCGAGCAAAGCTGATTCTGAAGTCGGCGAGATCGGGGAGGGCAGGCAGAGCGGCGCGGCGCCTACGGGTGGGGTCCTGGGTGCAGGGGGCTGGATTGGACGATTTTGAACTGGTGGTGGGTCTCGACAGGTTGACGCTGCGATGGAAGCTGCGACGCGAACCGATCATGCAATTTCCGAACGGAGAGAAGGGTTGAGGGATAGGGTTCGGTAAGCGCTGGGTGAGTCAGAAGGCGAAGGGAATCCGCGTGGAGCGGGAAGTCAGGGGAACATTGCGTTTGGAGTCGCGCTATCATACCCTCCCTGGCGTCGATGGCATGAAGATCTTCCTGGATGGGAAATTCTGTGGCGAACGCGAAGCGCGAGTTTCGGTGTTCGACCACGGGCTCCTTTACGGAGACGGGGTGTTCGAGGGCATCAGGGCCTACAATGGCCGGGTGTTCAAGCTGAAGGAACACATTGATCGGTTATTTTATTCGGCAAAGGCGATACATCTGACGATTCCGATGACCCATAGAGCGGTGATGGAGGCGGTGGTGGAAACTTGCCGGCGGAATCGGCTTCGGGAAGGCTACATTCGATTGGTCGTGACGAGGGGAGTGGGGACGCTAGGGCTGAATCCCAATCGATGCAAGAACCCGTCGGTAATCGTGATCGCGGACAAGATACAGCTTTACCCGCCGGACTTTTACCGGAAAGGGATGGAGATTGTGACTGTGGCGACGACACGCAACCTTCACAACGCGGTGAACCCGGCAATCAAATCGTTGAATTATCTAAACAATATCCTGGCGAAGATTGAGGCGAACATAGCGGGATGTGAAGAGGCAGTGATGTTAAATTCTCTGGGGTATGTCGCGGAATGCACGGGCGACAATCTGTTTATCGTGAAAGAGGGGCGGATCGAGACGCCGCCGTTATCGGCTGGGGCGTTATACGGCATTACGCGGAGGACGGTGATCGACCTGGCGGCGGAGTCGGGTTTGAGTGTCACGGAACCGAATCTGACGCGCTATGATCTGTACAATGCGGACGAGTGCTTCCTCACGGGGACCGGGGCGGAAATAGTGCCGGTTGTCAAGATTGATGCCCGGGTGATCGGTTCGGGCAAACCGGGGCCGATTACGAAGAAGCTGGTTGCTCAATATCGGGCCTTAACCAACAGCACCGGGCAACCGATATAACTTCCTGGACCTTATGCCCTGGCGCGTCTGCAAGGACATCACGGACCCGGTGCGTCTCCATGGTATTTGGGGTCGTGCAGCAGCGAGCCAGCCTGCGGCATTATGCCAGCCAGCGCGGGCTTGGCAGTCTTGACTAAGCGACCCGTTCAGCCGATATAACATTCAGCAGCTTATGTTGTGTTGCATATGCAAAGAAAAAGAGGCCACTGTCCACCTGACTCAGATCGCGGGCGATAAGATGCAGAAGGTTGATCTCTGCGAGGAATGCGCGAAGAGCAAGGGAGTGAACGATCCGACGGGTTTTTCGCTGGCGGACCTGTTATTGGGCCTGGGAGCCTCGCAGGAGATTGAGCAAGCTTCGGGCGGGGTGGAGTTGAAATGTCCGCGGTGCGGGTTTACCCAGGCGGATTTCAAAAAGGCGGGGCGGCTGGGCTGCCCGGAATGCTACAAGACGTTTGCGGAGGCGTTGGAGGGTCTGTTGAAGACGATGCACAAGGGTTCGCGGCACGTGGGGAAGGCGCCGGAATCGTTGCGCCAATCGAGGGACCTGGCGGACCGGCTGAAGCTATTGCACAAGAAACTGGGGAAGGCCATAGAGGCGGAGGACTTTGAGGAGGCAGCGATACTGCGGGATGAAATCCGGCAGACGCAAGCACGACTGACGAATTCACCCGCGCCCTGACGGAGACAGAATATGGACCTGCACACCTTTTTGGTACCACCCGCCGATACTGCCCGTCGCAAGGGGCCGCATGACCGAATCGTGATGTCGAGCCGGGTTCGGCTGGCGCGCAATTTGAAGGAGGCGGCGTTTCCGGGTTGGGCAAAGAAGCCTGAGCGCGTTCGGGTGTTGGAGGCGCTGCGTCCGGCGATTGAGAACTTACCGGAGATGAAGGACAGCTTTTCGGAGTCAATGGACAACCTGACGACGCTGGACAAGCAAATCCTGGTTGAACGCCATTTGATCAGTCGCGAGCACGCGGCGAAGAGCGCGGGAAGCGGGCTCGTGTTGAACCGGGAAGAGACGCTTTGCTTCATGATCAACGAGGAAGACCACGTGCGGATGCAGGCGTTGCGTCCGGGCTTGCAATTGCGGCAGGCGTGGGTGGCGATTGACCAGGCGGATTCTGAGCTGGAGCGCAAACTGGAGTATGCGTTCAGTCCGGAGCTGGGTTACCTGACGGCGTGTCCGACCAATATCGGGACTGGGATTCGGGTGAGCGCGATGCTTCACCTGCCGGGACTGGTGCTGGCGGAGCAGATCACACCGATTATCCAATCGGTAAACAAGTTGGGGCTGGCGGTTCGGGGATTGTATGGTGAAGGGACCGAAGCGCTGGGAAACGTGTTTCAGGTTTCGAACCAAATGACACTAGGGGAGTCGGAAAGTGCGATTGTGGAGCGCTTGGAGAAGGTGCTGGCGCAGTTGATCGAGCACGAGGAGAACGCGAGGGCATCCCTGCTGGAGAAGAAACCGAAGATGGTTTACAACCACATTGGGCGGGCTTACGGGATCCTGGCGAACGCGCATAGCATTTCGTCGAAGGAGACGATGAACCTGCTTTCGCTGATGCGGCTGGGGGTGGATGTAGCGCTATTCCCGGGTGTGGACCGGTCGTTAGTGGACGAGCTGTTCATTTTGACGCAGCCGGCGCACTTGCAGAAACAGCATTCTGAGAAGCTCTCGGCAGAGGAACGCGATTTGCTGCGTTCAGACATGGTTCGGGAGCGCTTGAAGCAGGTGAGTCGGCCCGTTGCACGTCCAGTGGGCCCGACTGCCCCAGGTATGGACAAACAGGACAAGTGACTGCATCTTTAGCCTATGAGTGATGAGACGATGAACAATTTCACGCCGCGCGCCCAACAGGTGCTTGCGCTGGCTCGGAAAGAGGCGGATCGCTTCAACCACAATTTCGTGGGCACGGAACACCTGTTGTTGGGTTTGATCAAATTGGGACAGGGTGTGGCGGTCAACGTTTTGCAGAAGCTGGGGTTGGACCTGGAAACAGTGCGTTTGGAGGTGGAAAAGCAGGTGGGAACGGGTCCTGACCAGAAGATGATTGGCAATATACCCTATACCCCGAGGGTGAAAAAGGTGCTGGCACTGGCCGGGAAGGAGGCCAAGGCACTGAACCATACGTATGTGGGGACGGAACACATTCTATTGGGGCTGCTTCGGGAGGGAGATGGCGTAGCGGCGCGGGTGTTGAAGAATCTCGATGTGGACATCGAGCAGACGCGCCAGGAGATCCTGAAGGAATTGGACCCTAACTTTGCCGCCCAGGAGGAGGGCGGACCGGGTGAACCCTCCGAAAAGGCGCAGCCCGAGAAGAAAGGGGAGATCAAGACCCCCGCGTTGAAGGCTTTTGGACGGGATTTGACGGAGATCGCGCGGAAGGGAGATATGGACCCGGTGATCGGCCGTCGGAATGAGATCGAGCGCGTGATCCAGATCCTCTGCCGGCGGACGAAGAACAATCCGGTGTTGCTTGGGGAAGCGGGTGTGGGCAAGACGGCGATTGTCGAAGGCCTGGCGCAGGAAATTGCGGCGGGGAACGTGCCGGAGTTGCTGCGGGAAAAGCGGGTGATCACGTTGGACCTGGCTCTGATGGTCGCGGGGACGAAATACCGGGGGCAATTTGAAGAGCGAATCAAGGCAGTGATGGACGAGATTCGCCGCTCGAAGAATATCATTTTATTTATAGACGAGCTCCACACGATTGTGGGGGCGGGGTCGGCGGAAGGGACGATGGATGCATCGAACATCATCAAGCCGGCTTTGAGCCGCGGCGAGTTGCAGTGCATCGGAGCCACGACGCTGAATGAGTACCGCAAGTACATTGAGAAGGACGCGGCTTTGGAGCGACGATTCCAGGCGGTCAAGGTTGAAGCGCCTTCGATTGAGGAAGCGATTCTAATACTGAAAGGGTTGCGGCCGAAGTACGAGGATCACCACAAAGCGGAATTCACAGACAAGGCGATAGAAGCTTCGGTCAAGCTTTCGGACCGTTACATCACGGACCGCTATTTGCCGGACAAGGCGATTGATCTGATGGACGAAGCGGGGTCGCGCGCGCGCATTGGCACAATGACACGGCCGCCCGAAGTAAAGAGTTTCGAATCGGAGATCGAAGACATCAAGACCCGGAAAGAACGGGCGATCAAGAACCAGGATTTTGAAGGCGCGGCTTCGATGCGGGATAAGGAGAAGCAGGCCAAAGAAAAGCTGGAGACGGTGTTGCGGGAATGGCGCAGCTCGCGGGAAGAGAAGCGCGTAAAAGTCGACGAGGAGGATATCCTGCAAGTGGTTTCGAAGTGGACGGGCATACCGCTGCAGCGAATGGAGCAGGGAGAGATGCAGCGACTGTTGCAGGTCGAGACGGAGATGGACAAAGTGGTCATTGGTCAGCGCGAGGCGGTGGCTGCGTTGTCCAAAGCGCTGCGACGATCGCGGGCGGATTTGAAAGATCCTCGACGGCCGATCGGGACGTTTGCGCTCCTGGGGCCGACGGGTGTAGGGAAGACGCTGCTGGCCAAAACCCTCGCAGAGCAGATGTTTGGCGATTCGAAAGCGCTCATTCAGATCGATATGAGCGAGTACATGGAGAAGTTCAACGCTTCGCGGTTAATCGGCTCGCCCCCAGGCTACGTCGGATACGAGGAAGGCGGGCAATTGACGGAGCAAGTACGGCGCAAGCCGTATTCGGTTGTTTTGTTCGATGAGATCGAAAAGGCGCATCCGGATGTGTGGAACATGCTGCTGCAGATTCTCGAAGAGGGAAAACTTACGGACAATGTCGGCCGGGTGGTGAATTTCCGGAACACGATCATTTTGATGACCTCAAATGTGGGGTCAGACACCATTCGTAAGCAGTCGACCTTGGGATTTTCGCCCATCACCGACCAGAGCAGCTACGAGCACATGCGCGAGCGGATTATGGAGGAAGCCAAGAAGATGTTTCGTCCGGAGTTTTTGAATCGCCTGGATGACATTGTGGTGTTCCGGTCGCTCACCAAGCCAGACTTGGTCGAGATTCTGGATTTGGAGATCAAGAAAGTGGTGCATAGGTTGAAGGCGCGGAACATCGATTTGCGACTCGATGAGAAAGCGAAGGACTTCCTGGTGTCGAAAGGCTACGATCCGCAGTATGGGGCGCGGCCGATGAGACGGTCAGTGGAGCGGTTCCTGGAGGATCCGCTGGCCGAGGAGATTCTGAAAGGAAGCTTCCACGAGGGTGACCCGATCCTGGTATCCGCGGAAAACGATCGTCTGAGTTTTTCGCAGCCAGCAGCGGCGGAAGGGGCCCTTTCGAGTTAGTCACGGCCAGGCAGGAAAACCGAACGGGCTGGGGCGTGGGTAGGAATCCCCTGCCCTTTCCCGATTTAGAGTGTCTCAAAATCTAACTCGGCAAATTTGGCCGCCCTGGGTTTTGAACAAATCTCGGCTTGACGGGTCTCAGGAATAGATCAGACTGGATCTCGGGAAAGGCAAAAACGGGATTTAATAACCTGACAAGAAAGGAAACATGAAAAAAACAATTACAATGATTGCTGCGCTAGCGGCGTTCGGACTCCTCGCGACGACTTCGATCAGAGCCGAAGACAAAACGGTGACGGTCACGGGTGAAGGCAAGTGCGCGAAGTGCGCGATGCACGAGACAGCGACATGCCAGAACGCGATCCAGGTCAAAGAAGGTAGCAAGACGGTGACGTATTACCTGGCGAAGAACGACATGAGCAAGGAATTCCATGAAAACCTGTGCCATGGCCCGAAGAACGTGACCGCTACGGGTACGGTGAAGGAAGTCGACGGAAAGAAAGAGCTGACGGTAACGAAGATCGAGTTGGCCAAGTAATCCGCTGACAGAACCGACACCAAAACGAGTGTTCGAGCCGCCGCCGGAGGAATCCGGCGGCGGTTTTGTTTTCGGGTTGAGAGAGTACCTCGTGCAGCGCGAAGAGCTCAGCAGGACTGGGTCCGTGGAGCGACACGAAGCCGAGGGCAGGATCGGGGGAGGAGGCAACGCGGCTTGCGACGGGAGTGAGTGGCTGATAAGGTTTTGAGGCCGCCCATGGCCAAATCCCCCAAGAAAAGTGGAGCCTTAAGCTCCGTGCCTGCAGCGGGGAAAGGAGAATCCGTTAGTCAGAGACCGGTTCGGCGGGGGCAATTGTGGTGTTTCAGAGTTCTGGCGGCGGTGGGCTTGCCTCTGGTTCTGCTGGTCGTGCTGGAGGGCGTGTTGCGGGTTTGCGGTGTGGGCTATCCGACTTCATTTCTTCTGCGGACGTCTGAAGCAGGCCAGGAGGCGTTCCAGCAGAACAACCAATTTGGCTGGCGATTTTTCGGGCCTCGTTTGTCGCGCCTGCCCTCGGCGGTCTGGCTGGCCCGGGAGAAACCGGCGGACACGATCCGGATTTTCGTCTTCGGTGAATCGGCGGCGAAGGGAGAGCCGCAACCGGCGTTCGGGCTGCCGCGAATGCTGGAGACGGTTTTGCGGCTGCGTTATCCGGGGGTGCGATTTCAAGTGGTGAATGCGGCAATGACGGCGATCAACTCGCATGCGGTGCGGGAGATTGCGCGGGATTGCCGAGGGGCGGGCGGTGACGTCTGGGTTGTGTACATGGGGAACAACGAGGTGGTGGGACCGTTTGGAGCAGGCACCGTTTTTGGCAGGCAGATTCCGCCGCTCGGGGTGGTGAGGGCCTCGCTGGCGATGAAGAGCACCCGCACGGGGCAGGTGTTGGACACATTATTTGGGGCGCTGAAGGGACCGTCGCCCGAGAGCGAGGAGTGGCGCGGAATGCAGATGTTCTTGAGCCAACAGGTTCGTGGGGACGACTCACGCCTCGGCGCGGTATATCGCGGATTTGAGGAGAATCTTCGTGACATCATGAAAGCGGGCCAAGCCTGCGGCGCCAGGATGGTAGTGAGCACGGTGGCCGTGAACCTCAAAGATTGCGCGCCGTTCGCGTCGGAACACCGGGTGGGACTATCGGAGACAGAAGTGGCGGCCTGGAATCGAGCTTACGAAATGGGTGTGCGGGCGCATGAGGCTGGCAACATGCCTGAGGCGTTGAAGAATTTCGAGGAGGCCACAAAAATTGATGGAGATTATGCCGCTTTGCGCTTCCGGCAAGGAACCTGCGAGTTCGCGATGGGCCGAGTCAAGGAAGCGCGGACGCATTTGAAGGCCGCGTGCGACCTGGACACGCTTCGATTTCGATGCGATTCGCGGCTGAACGAAATCACGCGACGGATGGCTTCGGGACGCGAGAGCGAGGGAATCGTGCTGGCAGATGCGGAGCAGGCATTCGTGGACGCGAGCACGGATGGGGTGCTCGGCGGGGACTTATTTTATGAACATGTTCATCCGACGATCCAGGGGAACTACGTGCTGGCTCGGACGATCGCAGAGCGCGTGGAGAAGCTGATGGCAGCCCGGCTGGCGGGGGCGGGACGGCAACCGACCTCATGGCCGGCGCTGGAGGTGTGCGCGCGCAGCCTGGGATGGTCGGATTGGAATCGGTTGGCGGCATTGCAGGATATCCTGGGCCGGGTGGGGAATCGTCCGTTTACGGAGCAATTGAATCACGAGGCGCATCTGCGGGCGCTCACGGGCAGTATCGAGGGACTATCGAATGCGAGGCAGCCAGCGGGAATTCAAGATGCGACGGAGAAAACGGAAGCGGCGCTGGCCCGATCGCCTGACGATGCCCCGCTGCTGGTTCAGCTCGCCTATCTAAAGCAACTGGCAAATGATTACGGGAGTGCCGAAGGGCTGGCGCGCCGCGCTTTGGAAAGGCTGCCGAGTGATTCGCAGACCTGGGTGCGTCTGGGGCTGATTCTAGTGAGTGAGCAAAAGTTGGACGAAGCGGCGAAGGCGTTTCGCAGAGCAATCCGGCTGGATCCTACGGATGCGTTGGCGCTGCAAAACCTGGGGCAATCGCTCTGGATGACGGGTCAGACGGCAGAGGCAAAAGGTGTTTTTCGGCGCGCCGTGAAGGTGCAGCCCAACTTCGCAATCGCCTGGTTGGATCTTGGTTCGTTGCTTGCAGAAGGCGGGTCGAAGGTGGAGGCGGAATCCTGTTTTCGGAAAGCGTTTTCGTGCCGCACAACGCGAGCGACGGACCTTTTGTCTCTGGCCAGGTTCAGCCGCAGCAGAGGCTGGCGTGAAGCCACGCTGACGAATTATGCGGCGGCGATCGATGCGAACCCGGGGGACGCCCGGCTGCAGTTGGAGGCCGGGGAATGTTTGTTGGGGCTGCAGCTTTACCCGGCGGCGGCGGATCGTTTGGCGGAGGCGGTTCGGCTCACGCCGGATTCGGCGAAGGCACACCAGTTATACGGGTCTGCTTTAGGGCAAGAGGGCAAGGCTGAGGAGGCAGAGCGGGAATTTCGGGAAACTCTGCGACTGGCGCCGAATCTTCTCGAGGCGCGGTTGAACCTGGGTATAGCGGTGATGAGCCAGGGGCGATCGTCAGAAGCGCTCGCCCTGTTTGATGAGGTGTTGCAAGTCAGTCCAACTAACGGATTAGCGATCAAGTACGCTCAGGCTTTACGAACCGGGGCGAACTCGATTCCGCCGCGCTAAAAGGCGGCTCAGAGTTGTGCTCCTGATAGTGACTTAAGGAACTCGAGGCGAGCGGGCGGTTACGGTTCCGCGAAAAACGCGGACCGAACCAAGCCAAAAACAACTGTGCCGCCCTTTCAGGCGGCACAGGTTGCTCGCAATCTCGCGCGGCGCTCAGAGAGCCGCGGCGGATGCCCCAGTCTTGCTTGTTACGGAGAATTGGTGCTGTAAAGGCGGAAATACGCGGCGTTGGGGAAGTTCACCAGCGTGTTGGTTCCCGCATAGATACCTCTCAGCGTGCCGAAGTCCAGGATGGGCAGGCCGGGATCGGTCCAGCCGGTCCGGACGTTGTCGGACATTTGGACACCGGTGAGGAAGCCGTCGGGTTTGTTCCAATCGACCCAGAAGGCGTATTGATCGACGACCTTGATGGCGTTGACGCCGGCGTCGAGTTCCTGGATCCACAGGGAAGAATCGACTTCGTACGAAGGATCTTCGACGGGGAAGGTGTCATCGACCACGACCGTAGCTCCGTCGGTGACTTTGATTTCAGAGTAAACCATTCGTTGACCGATGTTGGCCGGGGAGTTTGGCTGGCAGCCGAAATAGGTGGCCATGCTCGTTGTGACGGGCAGGAACCAGGCAGCGGCATCGGCGCCCATGTCGAAGTTGGTGCCGGTGCCGTCGGGCGCGACGATGGTAACATGGCTATCGTTGCTGAAGCTGACATTCCAGGTGCCGATGATGCTCGAAGCAGTCAACTGGGCGATGGCACCGGTGCCGAAGAAACCGCTGGAACCGACGCCATTGCTGTTGGGTGAATTGGTCTTGAAGCGGAAGTTACAAACGCCTTGGCCGCTGCCATTTTCCTGGAACTGCACGAAGATGACGCTGGGATTGTTCCAATCCGGTTCGGTGGTGCCACCGTCGGTGGAGAGGAAAAGATGGGACTGAAAACCTCCGTAGGCGGCCCCATTGGGGAACTCGGAGATATTGAGAGAGTAGGTTACGGGATTGGTGTTGCCTACCCAGTAGTGAGAATCGGCGGGGATGGAGCGAACGCCGTTTCGTTGGTACTGGCCGCCGGGTTGGGCGGCGGTGAGGTTCAGACCTTTGGTAGCCTGCTTGGCGAACATTTTGGGCTTGGGAACGACGAGATTGGTATTGTAGTCGAAGGTGATGTTATCGACGTAGAAAATGGAAGTGGTGCCTTCGTTGGCGGCATTATACCCCATGTACTTTTTGAAGATAACGCCGGGGATAACAGGCCAGGCCGGGTTGATGGGTATCGTGTAATGGTGCCATTGGCCGTCGTTGACGAGGACGGGCTGGTTGGGATTGGGGGCCCAGGTTTGGCCATATTGAGTGGCGACGAAGCCGAACCCGAAGCCGTTGGGATCACCACCGACCATGTGGTTGGTGATATTGATGGTCGAATTGGTATCCCAGAGCAGGTCGAACTCGAAGTTGGTGTAATTGAGCGGATTGAGAGTAACGCCGAGGTCGTACGAGGAGACACCGGAAAGGGCGAGCCCGACGGAGTATTGATAATCGGCGGTGGGGCCAGTGGGCCAGGTTACGGTGATCTTGATAGAGCCGGAAGTGGGATCGCCTGCGGCGTCGTTGGTGACCCATTCCCTGACGGTAGCGGCGCCGCCCCACCATTGCCAGGCACCGGCCAACCCGTTGGTGGCGAAGATGGAGTTGGTTCCGAACGAGAGGACGACGTTCTGTGCCAACGCGGAACAGGCCGCGAGGACTAAGACAGTGCCGAGGAGCACAGGACGGAGCCCGGAGTGTAATGGTATTTTACGGATTGCTTTCATGGTTTGGGGGTTTGAGTTACGTGTTACGATTTGCGGAAGGCGGCCGGTTGAGCCGCGATGCCAGGGCCATCGCCGGGGAGGGTTGCATCCCGTTCGGCAAAGGCGCTGACACGACAGCACTTGTGGTCGGCAATTCCACGATTCATAACATTCCGCACGGCTATGGTTAGAGCTTATACCGACTCTGAGGATTGATCATGTCATCAAAAGAAATGACAGCGGGCAGGGGCTTAGCTCCGGGTGGGACGGCCGTTTCCGTCGGCGAGGTGAGCATATTTGGCCACGGCCTGGGCACGCGAGCGAACGTGAAGTTTTTCGTAGATGCGTCGGACGTAGGTGTTGACGGTGGGGACGCTGATATTGAGGCGATCGGCGATTTCCTTGTAGAGGTAACCGCGGGCGAGCAATTCGAGGACTTCCTGTTCGCGCGGGGACAACTCGTGGTCGCCGGTGGCGGGGGTGGGGGAGGCCTGGCCGAAAGATTGGACGACTTTACGGGCGATGTTGCTGGTCATGGGCGAGCCTCCGCGGTGCACGTCTTCGAGGGCCGCGAGGAGTTCCTCTCGCGGAGTTTGTTTCAGCAGGTAGCCAGTGGCACCGGCGGCGAGGGCGCTGTAGATGTGATCGGCGTCCTCGTAGACGGTGAGCATGACGAACTGGGTGTTGGGAAATGCGGGTTTGAGGCGTTTGACAGCTTCGACTCCGCTCATGCCGGGCAAATTGATGTCCATGAGGACGACGTTGGGCTTTTTATCGGCCAGGAGGCCAACGGCGCTTTCGGCGTCACCCCATTCGCCGGCGAGGCGGAAGCCAGAGGCACGCGTGATCCATCCCGCCAGGATTTTGCGTGCCTGGGCGTCGTCCTCGATGATGGAGATTGCGATGGCCATGTCAGGGTCACCGGTTCGTTTGTTGTTACCCATATACCTCAGGTTTGGCTTGTGCGAGTGTCGTGTGTTTTGATGACGCCAGGGCGCGTGAGCTTTTACGCGGTGATTTTTGCGAGGGAGAGGGAGGCCCGAGATCAATGGTGCGGAGCCGGGAACTCAGCTTTTTATCGCGACGATAAAAGTGACGCGGGTTCCGTGACCGGGCGCAGTATCCCATTCGACACTGCCGCCAACCTCTTCGAGACGGCGTCGCATATTGAGTAGTCCGTTACCGGCGCCGGGTCGGGCGGTGTCGCTGCGGGCGGGGCCGCGACCCTGACTGGCGTTCCAATCGAAGCCGCAGCCATTGTCGGCGATGCTCAGGACGAAGCCAGGCGGCCTGACCTCGAGGGCGATGCGCACCTCGGAGGCCGTGGCGTGCTTGACGGCGTTGTTGAGGGCCTCTTTGAGAGCGAGGAAGACGTTGTGACGGATTTCGGTAGTTAAGGCCAGCGGGGGCAGTTGGAGGGGGACATCAAGCCGGCAGCGTATTCCGGCGACACTGAGGAAATGCTGAGCGAACCGGCCCAGGTAGGTAACCAGGCTATCGAGAGTGTCGTGTTTGGGGTTAACCGCCCAGACGATTTCGTCCATGGCGCGAGTGAGCTCACGGGCGGTGCCGTAAATTTGGTCGAGGTCAGCGGCAGCTTCGGGGACGGCGGCGAGTTCGCCGCGGGCGCTTTGGCTGAGGAGCGTGATGCGGGTGAGGCTGGCGCCGAGGTCATCGTGGATGTCACGGGCGATGCGGGCGCGTTCGCGCTCGAGGGCGCGCTGGCGCTCGAGGCGTTCGAGTTTTCGGTGAACGCGTCGGCGGGCGATGGCGAGGACGACGCCACCGACCGCGGCGGCGCCGACCACGACGGCGGCCGACCGGAACCACCACGTTTGCCAAATCTCGGGCAGGACGACGAAGGAAAGGGAAGTTCCTTGATCGTTCCAAACGTCATCGTTATTGCAGGCGTTCACCTGAAAGTTGTATGCGCCGGCGGGCAGGTAGCTGTAACGAGCGACGCGTTCACCGGAACCCTCCATCCAGCCCGGTTCGAGGCCGTCGAGACGATATTTGAAGCGGACTTTGTCGGGTGCCGTGAAGCTGAGGGCGGCGAAACGGATCTCGAAACGTTGGCGACCGGGCGGGATCTCGAGGACGCCCGCGCTGTTGCGTGCGACGCGGGAACGAGGGGTGAGATCCACGGGTTCACCTTCCACGATGAGGTCTTCGATGGCCACGGGCGGCGGGACGGCATTGATGGAGACGTTGACGGGATTGATGACTGCGAGACCGCGGGTCATGGGGAACCAAAGGAGGCCCTGGGCGGTTTTGCAGGCGCCGGGCTGGAAGCCGCCGGAGGAGGTCATGGCGAGGAGGCCTTCGGCTTTGCCGTAGCGCAGGCAGCGCACGGATTTCAAATGGCCATCAGCACAGTCGTTGAGCTCTGCTTTACTGGCGCGGAAGATCCCGAGGTTGCAACCCATCCAGAAGTTGCCGGCGCCATCGTCAACTACGTGGCTGATCGCGTTGTTGGGCAAGCCATGGGCGGTGTTGAGACTGGCGGATTTGCCATCTCGAAACCGGACGAGACCGTTATCGGATGTGCCAATCCACATGGTGCCGCCGGGTTCAACCGTGATGGCGACAACAAAGTCGCTCGGAAACCCGTCGCGTTTGCGCAACTGCTTCAGCACACCATTTTTGAGGGACGCCAGGCCGCCGCCGGACATCCCGAACCACATGGTGCCGTCAGGAGACTCGGCAATGGCCCGGACATTGGGCAACTCGAGCTTATCGGCGCCCGCGGACCAGTTGAAATGACCGTCTTCGTAACGGTGGACGCCCGTGGCAGTACCCACCCAAAGAGCGCCGTCGCGACTTTCGAACAACGCAAGTACGGGGGCGGTGATGGTATTCAGTTCGGCGGTGGACTCGAAGCGATCGCCGTTTTTGTGGGTGATACCGCCGCCCCAGGTTCCGAGGTAGACGTCGCCTTTGCGCGTCTCGAGGACGGACCAGACGAAGAGGTTGGACAGTCCAGCGCCATACTGGTAGCGCGTCCAGTCATCGTGTTCAAAATGGTAAACCCCGGCGCCTTCGGTACCGATCCAGGCGGAGCCGTCGGCGCGCACGGACAGGGAAAGGACAGCGCGACCTTCCCAGCCGTCGGGCGGGCTGAGCATGCGAACTTTGCGGACGCGGAGTGAGTCGAGGCCACCACCTGTGCCGACCCAGAGGTTGCCCTCGTGGTCTTCGGAGAGAGCGCGAACCCAATCGTGGGAAAGGCCGTTGGTGCGGCTGAAATGCAGCGGTTGGCCGCCCGGGGCCATGAGGTACAATCCTTCGTTTAGAGTGCCGACGAGAAGAGCACCGGAGCGGGTCTCGAGCATCGAAGTAACGGAAGCCTGTCCACTGGAGCAGGTACCGAGATCGGCGACCCAGCGGCCCTCGCCCCACTTGCGGATACGACCTCCGGCGATGGTCCAAAGGGCGCCGTCGCGGGCCGAGGTTACATTCTGAAAGAAATCGGTGGGGCCTGCGGCATCGAACGCGAAGGGAGAAATGCGGCCGGACTCGAGCGTCGCGACCGTGCCGTTGCAAACGACCCAGAGCTTCCCGTTCTGCGCTTTCGTCAAGGAGGCCTTCCGGCTCGGGCCGGGTCCGCCCGGGGCCTCGGTTTGGTGACCGTCGCGAACGCGAAACAGGATTCCGTTGTCGCTCAGAAGCCAGAGATCGCCGTTTTCGTCTGAGTTGATTGCCTCGATGGCGCCACCGGGCCAGGCGCGTCCCAGCGGGGCCGCCTCGAAAACGCCTTGGGACATGTGCGTGAGTTCGCCGGTCTCATGACCGATCCAAAGGATGCCGCCAGCGTCCTCGAATAGGCTGGTGACACGACTGTTGTGCAAACCGGGGACGTGGAGCGAATCGAAGACGGTATATTTTACGCCATCGTAGCGAACCAGACCGTTGTAAGTGCCGAGCCAAAGGTAGCCATCGCGGGTTTGGGTGATGGCGATGACGGTGTTTTGTTGCCAACCTTCCTCTATGGGCCAAACGTCGTAGGAGTAATTTGCAGCGCTGGCGTCGGTTTTGAAATCGGCCGTGGCCGCTATGGAAAGGCAGTGGGTGAGGCTGAGGGTCCACGCAAGAGTCGATGAAAGACGGCGGCACAGACTCAGCGGGGTCACTGAACGAGCTTTGCTGAAAAGCGACTGATTTGCAAGGGGATGGCGGCCCGGTCTTGGCCAAAGCTGCGAAGGGCGTGAGGCGTGAGGCGTGAGGCGTGAGGCGTGATCAGGGCAGGATGACGGCGGTGAGGTCCCATCGATGAAAGCCGGCGGTTTCGACGCCGACGGCTCGGATGAGGGTGGCGTTGGTCGGGATCAGGTCGGTGTGAGATTGGAGGGTGTCGGTGGGAAGGATGATACACCAGGGTGGCTGGCGTTGGAACTCGGAGGAAAGGCGAGCGACAGGAAAGTAGCTGAGGAAATTCGTGGTCAACCCACGAAGTTCCCACACGAGGCTGGGCTCGGATAAGCCAAGAACGGCCACCTGAGACCGGGGTTTCAAAACGGGGCGGAGTTGGCGGGCGAGTTGAGCAGTGACGATATGACGGGAGGCGAACGGGGCGGCGCCGAGGGTGAGGAGCAAGGTCAGGAGGATCATTGCCCCGACGCTGCGGAAAATCTGGGCAGTGGCCGCTGGGTGATCCAACTGAAGAGCCAACCAGAGGGCAAGACATGGGAAAGCGGGAAGGGTGTAATGAGGGAGACGGGTTCGAACTAGAGAGAAGGTGGCGAAGACGACGGTCGCTTGTGCCAGGAGATACCAGCCGAGATCATCAGAAAGGCGCCGAGGCCACCAGGAGCGCAGAGCGGCGGGGAATTTGAGTGCCCAGGGGAAAAAGCTGAAGAAGAAAGTGAGCAGGTAGAAAGGAAGCAGTGCGAGGTAGCCCAGGACGCCGCTAAGGCCGTGGCTGTCGAGGATGCCGAACGACCGTTCAATGACGTGACGACCGATGCCGACGACGAAGAACTGCCCGTGGGTTGCGAGGAGGGCGGGAATACCCCAGGCGGCGAGTAGAACGAGACCACAAGCAAAAGCAGCCAAGAACGGAGCGATGGAGGTCTGACAAATGAGCGGGCGGACGAATTTAGTCGAGAGCAGGCCGATGAGCGGGAGCCAGGCGATGGGGCCTTTGGCGAGAAAGCCCAGGCCGAAGCTCAAAGCGAGAAGGGCGACCCAAAGAGAGCGGCCTGGGCTTTGTTGACGCATCAACTCCCATCCGCTCCAGACGGCGAGAGTGACAAAGAAAATGAGGGGCAAGTCAGCGACCGACAGGCGGCCATGAATCAGGACCTGCAGGCAGGAAAGGAAGATCAGAGCCGCGTGGAAACCGACTTGTGGACGATCGAGGCTGCGTCCCCAAAAAACGAGCAGGAGGGCGGTGCCAACGGAAAAGAGGACTGAGGGGAAGCGGGCGGCGAAGGCGTTCTGGCCGAGCAGACGAAAGGAAACAGCCTGGCACCAGTAAATAAGGGGGGGCTTGTCGAAACGGTAGTCGCCGTTAAAATGCGGCACAATGAAGTCAGCGCGCTGCAGCATTTCCCGGGTAGCCTCGGCGAACCTGGGTTCGTCGCGGTCGAGCAGGGGCAAAACGGCGTTGCCTGGCAGCAACATAAGGAGCCCTAGCAGCACGACGGTGCACACGGGGGCGGCAGAAAGCGCTGCCAGAAATCGTTGCATATTCAAGTCTAGGGTGAAGGGGCTTGGCCTGTCGACCCGTGGTCAAGTGTTACGAAAATGTTACCCACCGGTCACGGGTCGAGAACAGGGCGGGCGCAGATTTCGAGCGCGTGTCGAATCAGCATTTTAATGCAGCGGTAAGTGGCGGTTCCGTCGGGAGGGAGGCGTCTGGACGGGACCAGGCCTCTATTCGGGTTCGGGTGTGGTTCGTGGCGGGAGCGCTGGTTTTGATCATCGCGGTACGGCTGGATGATTCAGTGCAGAAAGTGTTCGAACTGGGTCCCCAGGACACGTTGATTCCATTTGCGCGTTGGATGTCGCGGCTGGGGGAAGGCTGGGTCGTCGCAGCCGCGGGAACCGCAATTTCGGTAATACTGGCGCTGTTTGGTCGCTTAGTCGCGGCTCGGCTGGCGATCCTGGCAGCAATCTCGGGCCTGCTGACCGGTGCGGTGGCGACGGTACTGCGGACGGTTATTGGCCGGACGCGCCCTAATGTCGACGTGGCGCAAGGTTTTTACGGGATGCGCCACGACGCGCACTGGATTGTGGGACAATACGATTTCAGTTCGTTCCCGTCGGGACACGCAGCGACCGTCGTTGGAGTGGCTGCGGCAGTGTGGTTGGTGAACCGGAAGCTGGGAGTGCTGGTGGGGATTTATGCGGCCCTGGTATGCTGGTCGCGAGTGGCCAACGGATGTCATCATCCGTCGGATATTGTGGGCGCGTGCGTGCTTGGGATTTTAGGAGGTTATGGGAGCGTACGGCTGCTTTGGCCGCGGTTGGAGCCGGGCGTGGCAAGGCTGATTCAGGGGATTACGAAGGGCTCCTGAGGCCGGGCCTCAGGGGCTGAGAGGTGGATAGTCTGCGGGGGAAATCGAAACCTATCAGCCGCGAACCAATTCCTTGCGAACAGCAGCGGCGACGAACTGCCGGCGATCGGCGGCGAGCATGGAGCCAAAGCGAACGGGTTTATTCCGCGTATCGATGACGATCTGGGATTTGCGCTGGGCATTTCCGGAGTTATCCCGCCAGTTTTGGCTTTCGATTCGAACATTGGTGACATCGGAAGTGGCGAAGCGTTTGCGGAAGCTCAGTGGCCCGACGCCGCTGAAGACGATCCCCTGCCCTCCCTGGATGCGGATTTCGGTGCGGCCGAGAAGGCAATTAAAGAATCCGGCGAGCATACCCAATCCGATGGCGATGAAAGGCGTAAGGAACAGCCAGAGGAAAAGTGTGAGCCCGATACCGACGGGGTGGCCATGTGAAGTGGGCGCGGGAAAACCGTGAGGTAGCGTGACCCCGAGGTGTTGCAGAGTGGAGGCGATGGCGAACGAAACAAAAACGGAAACGATGCCGTTCCAAAACAGGCAAAAGAGAAGGAGGCCCAAGGCCTGGCCGAAAGACCGATGCGTGGCGCGGATGACCGTACCTGAACCCTCGCGCTGAAATGAGGTCCCAGCGGGTGGACGGCTTAGATCGACGTTTTCGTCAATCTGAACGCCCAGGGCCAGGCCGGAAAGTGAGTGGGTAAGATTGCAGTTCCGACAGAAGGCGATGTCGTTGGGGACGTTGACGTCCTCGGAAGGGATGACTTGTTTGCAGCGCGGACAAGTGAGAGTGACCGCGAGCGCGGAAACCAATCGATCAAGCACTTGCATGGACACAGGCAGTTCCTTCGGGTTGATCATTAAAACCCTGCATGGGAGGAGCACGGTCCGTGCCAGAGAATCCTGGCGCCGAGCCATAAGCAGCCGAACGGACGGGAGAGGGACGGTTATTCGGGTTCGGGAAGGATCTTCCGAACGCGCTCGGCGAGAAGTCGATAGCCAGCGGCGTTGAAGTGGAGTTTGTCCTCGATGAACAGTTCGGGTCGAGCCTGGCCGGAGGCGTCCAGGGTGAGGTCGTAGACATCGAGGAACTGAAGCCGAGGTTTGCCCCGCACGAAATCCTCGATCTGGCGATTAACCTCCTTTTCCTTCGCGGCTTGTTTCCATCGAGCGATGCTCGGCGAAAGCGAAACGAAAACGATGTCGCACTCCGGGAGACGCGACTGCACTTTGGCGACGAAATTTGTGAAATCGGCGAAGACAATTTCGGGGGATTTGCCGGCCCAAAGGTCGTTCCCACCAGCGCGGAGGAGCACCATTCGCGGGGTGTGAGGAAAGATGAGGCGGTCGGCGAAGTAGGTGGAGTCGACGATTTCCGAACCACCGAACCCGCGATTAATGACGGAATGCCTGGGGAAATCGCGGGATAAACTGGACCATAATCGGATGGTGGATGAGCCGATGAAGAGACAGGCGCGTTTAGGCGGGGGATTGGTGGCGTCGGCGTGTTCGTAAGCGGCGATTTCCTTTTCCCATTTGGCGAAGTCATGGGATGGGGTATCGGCGGCAGAAGCCCGGAGGGCGAGCAAGGCGAGGCAAAGGAGGAGTTGGCGCATAGGGCGAATATGGAGCAAGAAAGAGGTGAGGGCAATCGCGGGAACCGCCGGTCCAGGTGCTGAAGAGCACCTGTCTTGATCAAGGGCGCGTTTGAAGGAAAGCGGAGCTTAGAAAAGAGGAAGCGATCGCGAAGTGAGGCACGGCAATCGGTCGCGCTTGCGTTTCGAGAGAGAGCAATGATACTGCCGCGGTGCCCAAACCGACTTCAAAGAATCGACGACTAAACGATCGGACGAGAAGTCCAGCTCGGGCAAGTGGCGCGGGGGCGGCATTTGAATTCGACTTGCGGGAACGATCGATCGTGGTGGTTGGGGGAACCACGGGTTTAGGGCTTTCGGCGGCGGAATCCTTTGTGCGCCAGGGGGCGTCGGTGGTTGTTGTGGGGAGGAACAAAGATTCGGTGAAGGCGGCACTGGAGCAATTAGGGGGGCGCGGACTAGGGTTGACGGCGGATGCGACGCATCCGGAGACGGCGTTGCGGGCGATTCGGCTGGCGCTGAGGGAGTTTGGAGGGTTTCACGGGTTATATCACGTGGCGGGCGGCAGCGGCCGCAAGTTCGGGGACGGTCCCCTACATGAGCTGACGGATGCGGGCTGGCGGAAGACACTGGACTTGAATTTAACTTCGATGATGAATTCGAATCGGGCCGCAGTCCGGCAATTCCTGTCAGGAATGGTTGGAGGGACGATTTTGAATATGGGCAGCGTCCTGGGTTGGTCCCCTTCCCCGCGGTATTTTGGAACACACGCCTACGCGGCGGCAAAGGCCGCGATCATCGGATTTACGAAATCGATCGCGGCGTATTACGCCGCGGCGAGCATCCGGTGCAACGTGCTGGCGCCCGCGCTGGTGGAAACGCCGATGTCGAGGAGGGCCGCGGGCGAAAAAAGTATTCTGAGGTTCATCGAGAGCAAACAACCGCTGGATGGAGGACGCATCGGTCGGCCGGAGGATTTGGATGCGGCGGCCAGTTATTTCATGAGCGAAGCGTCGGCGTTTGTGACCGGTCAGGTTTTGGCCGTGGACGGAGGATGGTGCGTGAGCGAGGGGCAACTCCGGTGAGAAAGCAGGCGGACATGTGGAACTGCGGCTCGAATTAAGGCCATGCGAGGATTGGGTGTGACGACGTCGCGGACTTATATCGGTTTGGATCTGGGTGGGACCAACGTGAAAGTGGCGGCGTTCAGCGAGAAAGGCGAACGGATCGCTGAGCGGATCGTGCCAACCCTGGATGATGGGACTCGCGGGTGGCTGGATCGAGCACGCGTGGTGATCGAAGATTTAAGGTCGGCGTGCGGGGGAGACGCCCGCTTGGGAGTTGCCGCCCCGGGATTCATCGCGCCGGATGGTTTTTCGGTGGCGGCGATGCCGGAACGATTGCCAGGATTGGAGGGATTGAACTGGCAGGAGTGGTTGGGTTTAGACCATCGCGTGCCGGTGTTGAATGACGCGAAGGCGGCGTTGCTGGGGGAGGTGTGGTTGGGCGCGGCGAAAGGATCCAGGAATGTGGTGCTGCTGACTCTGGGCACTGGGGTGGGAGGAGCGGCGATGGTGGACGGGCGGCTGTTGCATGGGCATATCGGCCGTGCGGGACACCTGGGTCACACCTCGCTGGATCCAGACGGTGTGCCGGACATCGTAGGAGCGCCGGGAAGCCTGGAAGATGCGATCGGCGATTGCACGGTGGAGCGGCGGACGAGAGGAAGATTTCAAGCAACGCGAGACCTGGTGGCCGCTTACGAAGCGGGTACGCCGGAGGCAGTGCAGGCCTGGTTGACTTCGGTGCGCGCGTTAGCGGCAGCTCTGGCCGGGTTCGTAAATATTCTGGATCCGGAAGTGATTGTGATCGGGGGTGGAATCGCAGAGGCGGGCACGGCGCTGTTTCAGCCGTTGCGGGAGCATCTCGATCGGTTCGAATGGCGACCGACGGGCAACGGTGTGCGGGTAATCAAGGCCGCTCTGGGGCGATTTTCGGGAGCGGCAGGCGCTGCCTATCACGCTCGCGAATTGGCGGGGAGCTAAACGGACCAGGCCGAGCCTTGCTTGGTGGCTGCGTCCAGGCGTTTGTGGAGGAGGCGTCGGCCGAGTTGCAGCAGCGTCCACAGGACGCAGGCCCAACCGAACCCATCGCCGTAACGATGATAGATCGTGCGGGAACTGTATTGGGACGGAGCGGGAACGGGGATTTGTACAGTCATGGTTGCGGGACCATAGATTCGACCCTGGGCATCGAAGAGAAGGTTGTGGATGCGACCATGCTGATCCACCCAGCAGGTGACGCCATTGTTCGAGCAGCGCAGCAAGGGGACCCCGTTTTCTATGGCGCGAAAAACGGCGGCGCTGGCGTGCTGCCATTGCGCCGCACCTTCTCCGAACCAACCGTTGTTAGTGAGATTCACCAGAAAATCGGTGTCTTTATCTACGTAGCGACGAGCGAGGTGCGGGAAGGTATCCTCGAAACAGATCAGGATGGAAAGATTGACGCCGAGGTTGGCGAGGTGAAACGGGACTGGACCCGGGCCCGGAGTAAAGCCGCCTTCGATGGGGGTGAACCATTTGACAAACGGGAGCCATCGGACCAGGGGGATGTATTCGCCGAATATCACCAGCCGACGCTTTGCGTAGCGATTAACGAGGCGGCCCTCGGGGTTAATCAGGAAACTGCAGTTGAAGTATTCGCGGTCGTCGGCCGCCCCTGAGGGGGCAGGTTCCATATCGTCAGCTCCGACGATGACCCAGGCGTGGTTGGTCCGGGCGAGGGTGGCGATGGGATCGAGCATGTCGCTGAAGTAGCGCAGCAATTTAGGAACAGCGGCCTCAGGCCAGAGGAGAAGATCGGGTTGGTTGGTCATGGCCAGCCGCGAGAGCTGGATGACTTCGGCGAACCGTTCATCGTCGCGGCTGGAATCCCAGATGAGTGTCTGGGGGATGCTGGGTTGAACGAAGGCGACGCGGAGCTGGCGCGTGGCTGGCGGCTCATGACGAATCAAACGCAGGCCAACATTGAACAGGACGGCGAGGGTGAGCAGCGGCAAGAGGAGGTCAGCGATCCAGATGGAGCGTTGACCAGGTTTGCGCAGGACCAATAGGAAGGCGCACAGGAGGCAGAGGCCGAACCAGACCGCCAGGAAAGAGACGCCGTAAATGCCGGTGACAGAAGCGATCTGGATCAGCGGCACCATTTGGAACTGGGATGAGCCAAGGAGGTTCCAGGGAAAGCCGGTGAAGATTCGCGAGATTAACATCTCCATGGCCACCCAGGCGGCGGCGCCGGAGAGGCACCATAGTCCGCGACTGGACCAGGTGGCAGATGCGGGGCCGGGCGAAAGAGTTTCCGCGAGAGGCGAGGCCGCAGGCGTAGGAAAAAGGAACCAGACCCAGAGGCCTGGAAATAACGCGAGGAAGAGGCTTAAGGCAATCCAGCCGACGGCAGGACCGAGGGGAATTCCGTGCCACCGATATGGGATATTGAGGAGCCAATGCAGGGAGAGGAGGTAGTGCGCGATTCCGGCGACATAACCGATTCGGAACGCTTCCCCTTTTGCCTTGGCGAGGGCCGCCGCAGCGATGGCGCCGGGTGCGACCCAGGCGAATCCAGCGATGCCGATATCAGGGAAGGCGCAGGCGAGGCCGAGCCCAGCGAGGGCAGCCCAGGCGTAACGATGCCGGAGGAGTGCGCTCGGACGCATCAGCGCTCGCAGCTTGCCGGATCGAGCAGGAAAGGCAAGGGTTTCGGAAGCCTTTAGGCCGTTCGGGCGCGATGTCACGGGAACACGTTTTGCTGCCAAGGGGTGGGGAGAGCGCGCAACTCGAACCGATCAGTTGAGTTTATTATCTAATGGGATCCAGGGCCGTGCATTTCTTCAGCCGACGTTTTTCGACGCGCTGGCTGGTGACCGGCGTCCTGGTCATACTGGTTTGCGTGGTTGCGGTGGGCCTCACAGGGCGGCGGACTTCGAGCTCAGACCGGCTCCGGAAATACCGGGAGGCGTTGAGGGCGCAAGGTGAGAAACTCACGTATGCAGAGCTGATGGGCACGAACCGGCCGAGCTCAGGTGCGAGTTTCACCAATTTCCGGGTTGCTGTCGCGAGCCTGCATGGAAAACTGGGGCCGTCGGCCTTTGGCTACCGGATTGAGGTGCGTCCCGGATTTGCGCGATCTTTGTGTGGAGAGGCCGGCGCCTCGTTAGACACGAACAGCCAGTGGATCGAATTCAATGCGGAGATGGTCACCAATCAGGTCCAATTCGACGCCCTGAGAGAACTCCTGCAGGATCCGCCGGAGGACTCCGGCGCTGTTCTGACAAATCTGACGACGTCGAAACTCCTGACAGCGAATTACATCGCCCTGCGCATCGGGGCCCAATGGCTGGCGGCCGCAACAGTGGCGGACATGCGGGCGGGGCGAGCGGAGGAGGCAACGCAAAATCTGGAAGCGCTGTGTGCCTTAGCCCGGATGAATCGGGCGGAGTTAGTTCTGGTTTCGCAGATGATTCGGCAGGCGATCGCGAGCTTGGGGATGGCCGTGACGTGGGAACTATTACAGGCGCGGCGCCTGGACGAGCAGCAGTTAAAGCAACTGGCGCAGGCCTGGGATCAACTGGATCTGCTGGCGACAGTAGAATCAGGCCTCGCAGGCGAGCGCGCGGTGCAAAGTGACAGTTGGCAGGCGATGCGGTTTCCCGCGCGTTTAGCGGGGCCCGTTCCGAGCATCGTTGCCGGCCTGTTTGAGGATTATGTATGGGCGCCGGCCTACCGACTCTCGGCGATGAACGATGACCTGCTATTTCAAATTCAGGGCATGCAACAAATGCTGGACTCAATCCGAATTGTCCGGCGACGCCTACCCTATGCGGGTGCGCAGGCGATTCAGTCTCAATTAGGCCGCAAGCTTCGGCTCAAGTCAGGCCCGGTCAGTAAGTACCTTTATTCATTCAGCCTAATCTCGCTGCCGAATTACCAACGAATCGTTCCCAACGCAGTCCACGCGGAGACAGAACGCCAGATGACCTTGGCCGCCATTGGGTTGGAACGGTATCGAATTCGGCATCAGGATTTGCCCGAGTCCTTGTCGGAACTCGTGCCTGAGTTTCTGCGTGAGGAACCCTGGGATTATCTGGCCGCGGCCCCATTGCGTTACCGGCGGTTGCCGGAGGGAGAATTCTTTCTGTACTCGATCGGGGAGGATGGCAAGGACGACGGAGGCGATCCGACACCGGCGAAATCGACGGCGGTCTCGATCTGGGATGCGCGTGATGCAGTTTGGCCAAGGGTATGGCGGGAGACTCGCGCCCTGGGAACTAACAGCGAACCCGGGCTGGAAAAACGATGAGCCTGGACGAGCCAGAAACGATCAGGCGGAACCGGCTTCGCATCGCTGGGGTCGGCCTGATAGCAGGGCTGGCGGTTATCGTGGCGGTTCTGTTGACGACGCGCAGCTCCGTGAGCGGCCAGCGACTGGAGCGGCTGAAAGCCTCATTGCGCGCGAAGGGCGAGAAGCTGACCTATGCGGAATTGATGGGGACGAACCAGCCTACTTCAGGTGTGGCCTTTGCCCAGATCGGCACGACCGTCCGGAGCCTGAATGGCGGACGGGTGACCCTCGGAGGGATTCGATTGCAAAAGTTGGTTCGGCCAGGATTCGCCCAGCCTGCGTGTCTGGAGACTGACGACGAACTGGTCAACAGCACGACATCGCTCGGCAAGATGACGTGGTTGGAGTTTTGCGCGGCGGCGAAGACGAACGAGTCCGGTTTGGCAACCCTGCGGCGGTTGCTGGAGAATCCACCCGCAGATTCCGGGACGGTGATCACCAATCTGCTGGCAGGCTCGAGGTTTGATTTTGTCGGAATCAGAATGGGTGCGGACTGGCTGGCGGCATTGGCAGTAGCGGAAATGCGCGCAGGCGAAACGGAGGAGGCGACGAAAGTTCTAGAGGCCTTGTGCGCCCTGGTGAGAGTGAATCGAGCTGAGTACCTGTTGGTCTCGCAGATGGTGCGGGTATACGTCGCGAGGCAGGCGATCGCGGCAACCTGGGAGTTGCTCCAGGCTCATCGATGGAACGACGCGCAACTTGCACGGATTGCTGGTTGCTGGGAGCAACTCGATTTCCTCGAGGCGGTGGAGTCGGCATTCTTAGGCGAACGGGCCTTGCAAGAGGAATTGTGGCGAATGCTGAGCCACTCCCCCAGGCAAGTGGCTGCTTTGATGGGGCTTTCGGGTCGGACCGGGTGGCGCTCCATGGACCAGTTATTTGGCGAATACGTCATGATGCCGGCTTACCGCATGGTCGCCCGGGACGAAGACCAACTCTTCCTGTTGCAGACAATGCAAGGGGTGCTCGAGTCGATTCGCATGCTTCGACGGCGCTTGCCCTGGACCGACGCTGACCGGGCCCAAGGACAGTTATGGACCGCGCTGACCTCGAAAACGAAGTCGTTCGCCCAATACAAATATTCGTTCTCGTTGATGGCGATGCCGAATTTCCGGCGAGCGGTTTTGACGGCGGTTCACACGGAGACCGAACGGCAGATGTTGTTGGCCGCTATCGCCCTGGAGCGATACCGACTGCAGCACGGGGGGATGCCAGACTCCTTGAGCGAACTCATACCCGAATTCTTGCGCGAAGGACCCTGGGATTTTATGGCCGGCGCTCCCCTGCACTACCGTCGACTGGAGAATGACGATTTTCTGCTCTATTCCACCGGTGACGACGGGAAGGACGATGGAGGTGATCCGACGCCGATTGGCGGGACGACGGGGTCGATCTGGGACGGACGCGACGCGGTCTGGTTGCGGGCGTCGAAGAGGGACGACTTAGCGAAACCAGCGGAGTAGAGGCGCGCTCGGGCAGATTTTCGGACTTGCGAGGCAGGCGGGCGCTGGGAAGAGTCCGTGATGCTGTTGTTTCGGGAAAAGGTGCCGACGGATTGGCTGCCCAAAGTGCTGGGCAATCTGCCGGCGGTGCTGGTCGATCACGCGCACCTGGAGCGCAAAGCGGCGACGAGCGCGATCAACCTGGAAAAATATCACGACTTACATTCGCGCGTCGACGAGCTGAACGCGATTGCGATCGAGGAACTGCAACACTTCCAACTGGTGCTCGCGTTGCTGAAACGGCGCAGCATCCCGTTTTCGCAAGCGTTCCCGAGCCCTTGGATTAGCGGGCTGATGCGGTCGATCCGCAATGGTCAACGAAACCAGGTGATTGATCATTTGATCTGCTGCAGCCTGATTGAAGGCCGGAGC
>Ga0206954_1032_pt1 | contig 42136 bp, 27 predicted proteins | sample Alteio_BWOrgHeat_37_FD_153250 | JGI IMG/M metagenome (GOLD analysis project Ga0206954, IMG submission 153250) | Enriched cells from forest soil in Barre Woods Harvard Forest LTER site, Petersham, Massachusetts, United States -... | ecosystem: Environmental > Terrestrial > Soil > Temperate forest >...
GCGCCCGATTCTCGGCGCCCAATGCGCAAAGCCGTCCCCATTGTACGCTTTGTTAGTTAGGAATCATTACAATGTTTTTTGAGAGGCCAATAGACCCCCGGAAGTCCTCGAATTGACGTATCTTTGACAAGCGATGCTGCCTTAGTCCCGAACGGATACTTCCTCAAGAATAGGAGACTGCCACTTAACATGATGGACATTACATCCAGACGATGGATCAAGGTGTCGCCGGTGATGGCACAGTGACGAAAGAACCCGTACTCATCGGAAGACCTCCGCTGATTCGCCAAACCAATGCTCAAATCCTGCTAAGGCTTCTTCGCGAGGCTGGCCCATGTTCCAAGGCGGATCTTGTACGAGCCTCTGGGTTGAGTGCGCCGTCGGTGACGAACGTGGTAGCACACCTTGCTGAAGTAGGGCTAGTCGAGCCTATCGGCGAGGGGGATTCGACCGGGGGAAGGCCGCCGGACATCCTGCGTTTCAGGGCTGAGCGAGGCTGCATAGCGGCCATTGAGATTGGCCCGGACTCTCTGCGCTTTCTGCTTGCCGACTTGGATGGGCGGGAACTAGCAACGGCAAGAGTTTCGCTGGAAAAACCGTTGTCGTCGCCTCCATTGGTCTGCAAGCGAATCAGCGAAGAGATGCGCGGCCTGCTGCGCAAACAGAACCAGCGGGAAGAGCAACTCTTGGGGCTTGTGGTAGGAGTGCCGGCGATCGTCAATGTTCAAGAGGGAATCGTGCTCGCCTTGAGTGCTCTAAAGGATTGGAGCAATGTTCCACTAGGTGGGATGCTGGCAAAAGAGTTCAAATGCCCCGTGATTATCGAAAATGATACTAACCTTGCGGCCCAGGGCGAATATTACCGGGGCGCTGCCCAGGGAGAAAAGAATTTTGTTTTCATTACCATTGGCGAAGGTGTCGGTGCTGGCATTTTCGTGGACGGAAGTATCTATCGCGGATCCCAGTGGACGGCGGGAGAGATCGGATATCTTCGAGTCCCCAATATTTCCAGGGAGCATCCCGCCATCCATAAATATGGAAAGCTTGAAAAGCTATTAGGAGCACCGGGAATTCTGAAGGCTTGGAACGCCAATCGCCAGCGATCTCGTGCGCACCCGAAGGTAAACAGCGCGGCCGACGTTTTCAATCTTGCTGCTTCGGGAAATGCCGAAGCCAAACGGCTTGTTAAGCAGCGAGCCACCATTCTGGCCGATATTGTCCTAGACTTGGCTCTCATCCTCAATCCCAGTCTTATCTTGCTTGGTGGAGAAGTGGGCAATCATCCACGCCTTTTGCAAGAGTTAGAGGGCTTGTTGGAGGGGAGTGAGTTTGCGATTGCACGGGTTGGGTTGGGGTCGCTGGGCTCTTCCGCAGTACTGTGGGGAGCGATTTATACAGCGCTCGCGCCTGCCATTCTCGGCCTATTACATACTACGGATCGAACCGGCTAGCGATTTTTTTACCCACTACAAATGTCTCCCCCCAAGGTACGACAGTTTTGATTTGACTGACTTCATAAACAAAGATAACTTAGTTTTAAGGTTAGTCTGTATTCGCCATGGCCAAGACGCGTCCCGTTAGTTCTTCTCCCAGAGCACCGCAACAGCGACAATTGCTGAAGCAGATGGACGCCTTCGAAGTGCTGCAGCAACTGCGCGCGCATGATTTCGACTCCCCGAAGATGCTGGAGCGACACCTGGGACTCTCGTCGTCCCGGTTGGCGGCGGCTATTTCCTTTCTGGTGAAGAAAGGTGTGGTCGAAAAGTCATCCAATGGCAAGCCCGGTGGTCGACGAAGCGACGCGCTTCGCATCAATGCAGGTTACGGTCATGTAATCGGCATTGATATCGGCGGAAGCAATTTGCGCGTTGCGCTTGCTGACATGAACGGAACAGTGCTGGGTAAGTGGTCGACATCCACCAGGCGAGCCTCTTCTCCCGATGTGGTCATCGAACAGATACGCAAGGGAGTGAAGTATCTGCTGGCGCATGCCTCGGTCTCTCGCCGGTCACTCTTAGCTGTCGCTGCTGGTGTGCCCGGTGTCACTGACGGAGATGCGGGCGTTGTGGTCGCTACCTCATATCTAAATGGATGGAGGAACGTCCCATTTCGTAGCTTATTGGAGTCAGCGTTGCGAATCCCGGCTGTCGTGGAGAACGACGTACGGCTTGCAGCCATTGGGGAGAACTGGGCAGGGAGCGCACGTGGTATCAGCAATTTTGCGTTTCTGGCTCTTGGAACTGGAATTGCCGCCGGGATCTTCACCAATGGCAAGTTGGTCCATGGCACGGATTGGACGGCGGGAGAGATCGGCTATATGCACGTGCCGGGTACACCTGAGGAGGCCGCGAAGCAGGGCAAGCCGGGGTCGCTGGAAAGTATCATCGGCGGCGAGGGCATCAGGCAACAGTGGCTGCGCTCTTGTAACGGAACCGCTACTTCGCTGATTCGCGATTTTACCGCAACGGAAATCTTCGAACACGCTCGTACCGGGGATGCGCTTGCCGAGGGTGTACTAAATCGCACAGCGAAAGTATTGGCTTATGCGGTCTACAACATCTCCCTGGTCCTGAACTGTGCACTTTTCGTGTTGGGCGGGGGGGGTGGGTGTGAGTGCGCCGTTGCATGATGCAACCCGTCGGTTTTTGGAGCAGTATGACGAGCCCGTCAGGCCTAAATTGGTCGTTAGTAGCTTAGGGCCGGACGCACAGTTGGTTGGAGCCATTCGATTGGCTCTGAGTAAGGCAGAATCTCGCATTGCTCTGAGCGTGTAGGAGCGGAATGCCCCGCGAATAACGAACCGCACGCCAGAATGTGACAAGACCGGCACGAGTGCGCAGCAAAACTGCCTCTATAGCCGTCTATTTTCTTCTTCATGCAACCCACCAATATCAAATAGCACGATTTAGGCTTTGTTTAAGAGGCTTATGCTTTCAAGATCGCGGCCGCACGTTTCAGGAACGACAAATCGAACAAACAACAGCGTCACGATGCTGAGCGTTCCGTAGATTGCAAACGTGCCTGCGATGCCGAGAATATTGATGAGGGATAGGAATGTCAGCGACACAGCGAAGTTTGCAATGCCAGAGAATAGCGATGCGGCTGCGACTCCGCGCCCGCGGACGCGGAGGGGGAAAACTTCTGCAACCAAAATCCAGGCAATCGCTCCCAGGCTGAATGCGAAACATGCAATGTAGACCACAAGGCAAGTAATTGCGATAGAACCCAGCGACGAGCCGAGCACTTTTTGATGGCCGAACGCGAACGAAAGTGCGAAGAGTGCGATCGTCATGCCGCTGACGCCAACATAAAGCAGCGGTTTACGCCCAATACGATCGACAAGCGCAATTCCCACTACCGTCGCAACAACATTCACCAGGGCCACGATCAGCGTCGCGAAGATGGCGCTGGCGTGCGATGCACTTCCAGCCATCTCAAATATTTGTGGACCGTAGTAAATGATGGTATTGATCCCAGTAACCTGCTGCAAAACGGTGAGCCCGATTGCGATAAAAAGCGAGCCACGCACGGCCGGACTCCAAAGCGAACTCCAGTTCTGTTCTATGGGAGTTTTGAGTCCTTCCTCAATATCGGCGATAAACTGCTTCGTCCCAGCCGCGTCCGTATAACTTTGCAGCACCGCCTCGGCGTCGTTCGTGCGGCCACGCGCGAACAACCAGCGCGGACTTTCGGGTACGGTCAGAATGATGGCGAGAAAAAGGACTGTGGGTACCACTGCGATGCCAAACATCAGTCTCCATGCCTGTTGCGCAGCGAGCCAGTAGCCGACCAGATTTGCGAGCGCGATCCCGACGGTCAACGCAAACTGATAAAAGCCGATAAGCATACCGCGCGACCGCGGTGGGGCAAGTTCAGAAACATATACGGGCGCTGTCACCGAGCTGAAACCAATTCCGAGTCCGATAATCGCACGCGCAACGATCAGAACTAAAACGTTTGTAGCTGCAGGCGCAAGCAGCGAGCCGATGATGAAGATGCCTCCCGCCCATACCAGCGTGGCACGACGGCCAATACGATCGGCGACCGCCCCTCCCACAACAGCTCCAATCATCGCTCCGATGAGCACAACGCTGACGATCCATTCCTCCATCAGCGTCGAAAGGACAAAGGAGTGTTTGACGAAGATCGCTGCGGCAGCGATGATCCCCATGTCGTAACCGTACAGCACCCCGCCAAGTGCAGCGATAGAGCAAATGCGAAGTATAAAGCTGCGATTCACATAAATCGGGGTGGAGGGACGGAGTTCGGACACGAGTTTACCTCGCCAGCATCATAGCGTATAGTTTGTAATGAGTCATTAAAAACTTATCAAGAATCTTGAGGCGCAGATTTGCCAAGGAGAGTATGGAGAGCCAGGGGAGCCAAGAATCGCGCTGGATCGCCGGAGTGGAACCATCCAGCGAACTACTGACCCAGAGTATGACATCCATTTATGAAATGGAATGTCGAGAACAGCCGGAGCGTATCGCTCAGTTGTTGCGCGCTTATGATGAGGACAAGTCGATCAGGGAAGCGATGGACCAAGTACGGCTAATGTCGCTCTCTTCTGGCCCCGTACTATTTATAGGAATGGGAGCTTCCTATTGCTCTTCTCTTACTGGCTCCTCTTTTCTGCAATCCAATGGGCGGCCTTCATTCGCCGTGGATGCTGGTGAGTGGCTGCACTACTCGCGCCCGGTTTGGGATCAGGCAGCTGCTTCAGTCCTGTTGACTACTTCAGGAGAGAGCGCGGAACTTGTACAACTTTGCAAGAGCAACCGTGATAAACCAATCGCACTGCTCTGCAATAACGAGAAAAGCACTTGCTGGTCGTCAACGCATGTCAGGCTTCCGATCCTGGCAGGGCCGGAATATGGCAATGCGACGAAGACATACACCAACGCTACGGTGGCATGCATCTTGCTGAGTTCCCACATATTGGGGCGTTTATGGCAAAGAGATGTTGAAGTGGCGGTTGCGGCCTATTCTGAAGCCCTCAATACAGTCATGGGTGTGCGCAATGAGCTAGAAAGCTTTTGTCGTGGAGCGGCGAATATTGAGGTCATTGGACGCGGGCCGGCGTATGGTGGCGCCATCATGGGTGCGTTGTGCATTCGCGAGATGACCGGCCATCGGGCTGCTGCTCACTCCGGGGGCGGGTTCCGTCATGGGCCTTTACTTGATGTCAACGAATCGCACGTCGCCATTATTGTAGCGGTGGGCCGCGGCGCTGAACTGGGATTAAATCTCGCCCGTGATTGCAACGCGCGCGGAGGGAAGGTAATTCTCGTTCGAACCGATGAGCTGCAATCGTCGGAGAGATTGATGGTGGTGAAGATCGGCGCTGTGCCGGAGCCATGGGAAGGTATCACTTCAGTGATCGTGCCACAAGCGCTGACGCTCGCGATGGCCGAACGATTCGGCGCGAAACTGCCTCCGCGTTTTCAGTATGGAATTATGAAAGAGTAATATCCCGGATTTGTTCTCTCTTTTGTATTTCCGGGAAGGAAAGTCGCCAGCATTTCACGCCATTCGACTCGCGAAGACGGGGTGCGTACTTCGCTGAATTTATGTGCCGGCAGAGTTTGGAGGCAATCCGCTTTGTTCTGCGGCGACCCCTACTTTAGTACAGTCTCCCCAGTTGATGGAGGCAAACCTGTTATCTCCCGGGCCAAGAGAGAATTTGCCGCCTGCGTGGTCACTACAAGCTAGAGCCACAAGGGTCTATAGCCGAGATGGTGTCATGCTTTTTCGTGCGCAGTCATTATCCCAATCGCAATGCCCCTATCCTCCACATGAATCATGTATTGACAGTCATTCGAAGATAGTGATAATTATGCTTCTCTCACATACTAACGATTGATAACAAAGTATGAGTTGAGCTGCTTGCTGCTTCCGCAGCGCTACGAAGGCGATAAGTCTACATAGCTGCGGAAGGTTCCTATGGAGTCGGGATCGTCAAGGTTTCAAAAGGAGAGGGAATGACACAGTCGAAAGCGTCTTTGAGCATAGTTCTAACGTTGCTCGTAACATTTTTTGTTGTGAGTAACGCTAGGGCACAAGAAGTCACGGCTACCATTACAGGAAGCGTTACCGATCCTTCCGGGTCGCCCGTGGTTGGCGCTTCCGTGGTGGCTCGTGATGCGGAGCGCGGTACCAGCTACCCGACTCAAACCAACGATGCCGGCATCTTCAATCTCCAGCGTCTGCCGGTTGGCTCCTACGAAATAAAGGTGACGGCCCGAGGATTTCAGACCGCTGAGCAGTCAGCAGTCACACTTGTGCTGAACCAAGTTGCCCGTTTCACCTTCCAACTTAAGGTGAAGGGCGCGAATGAGGTGATGGAGGTTGTCGACCAAATGCCCGCGTTGCAGACGGACACCGCGCAGGTCGGTACTGTTTTTGATTCCAAGACGAACGACAATCTGCCGCTTGCGTCGCGCAACTTCGTCCAATTGACCTTACTCAGTCCGGGGGCGCTTTCCATCGACCCGCAAACCATGAACACGGGCTCGCAAACCTCGCAGCAGATTTCGGGCAATGGAGGCGGGCGTCCGTATATCAATGGCAATCGCGAAGAGTCGAACGATTTTCTGCTCGACGGCGTCGACAACAATCAGGCATCAGAGAACGCCATCGGTTTCACTCCGTCGCCGGATGCCATTCAGGAATTCAATGTCATCACCCAGAATGCTTCGGCAGAATTCGGTAATTTTCAGGGCGGTGTCGTCAGCGCCTCTATAAAATCGGGCACCAATGCATTCCACGGCGATGTTTTTGAATTTATCCGCAACGACATTTTCAACGCGAACTCGTGGCAAAACGGATTGACCGGCCTCCCCAAAGGTAAGGTGCGTTGGAATCTATTTGGTGGCACGGTCGGCGGTCCAATCATAAAGAAGAAACTGTTCTTCTTTGCCGACTACCAGGGCGCCCGGTTCGATCATCCCCCTGCGCCCGGTTCCATGACCGTACTGACGAATGCGGAACGCGGAGGAGATTTCAGCGCCATTTCCAATCAGATCTACGATCCATGTAAAGCGGGCACGGGAATCAGCGGTACACCATGTGTACTTTCCGGAACTCCGGTACCCTTTGCAGGCAACATCATTCCTGCCAACCGCCTGGACAGCGCATTCAAGGCGCTCGTGGCTTCGTCTCTCTATCCACAGCCGATTAACAACAATCCTATTCAGAATGCTGTCGTTTTGAACGGAAGCCAGAACAACGACAATCAGGAAGATTTCAAAGTTGACTACAACATCTCCGACAAAGATCGCCTTTTCGGGCGCTACTCAAGAGGAAGTGAAGTCGATCCCCAAACGACTACCTTCCTGCTATCGGGGAATTCGAGTTCGGAAGCACATATCGACAACTTTGCTTTTGATGAGACGCACACGTTCAATTCATCTCTACTCAATGAGTTCCGCGTCGGTGTTAACTACGTTCTTCCATTTGGGCCGAACGTCACTTTCGATCCCTCCGTCAGCGCGCTCGCAACCGCGGCCGGTATCTCCGGTTCGAACGTAGGCGGAATCAACGGCTTGCCCGCGATTACCTTTACGAGCGCATCCTCTGCGGAGGCCGGTGGCTCAGGCGAATATGCAACGTTAGGCAACGGCGCGATCATTCAGAAGTTTGCTTCTACCGTATGGCAGATAAGCGACAACGCTCTATGGAGCCACGGACACCACAACCTTAAGTTCGGATACCAGATGAATCGTTATCGATTGAACATCACGTATCCAGGCAACTATGGAGTGCTTGGCATCATTGGTTTCAACAATAACTACACTTCCGAGCTTGGTGATGGAGTTACGGGTGGAGATGCGGGAGCGAGCTTTGCTCTGGGGCTGCCGAACTCCGTTGGCCGCGGTGCCGTGAGTGGAGGTTTTCATCAGCGGGACTGGCTGCTGGCCGGATTCGTACAGGACGACTGGCACGTGAACGATACTCTGACGTTCAATATTGGTGTGCGCTACGAGGTTCGCACTCCATGGATCGAAACTAACGACCGGCAGGTCAACGTCGACACTACGACTGGCAGCTTGATCAATGTTGCGCAGGGAGGGGCTGGCCGTGGTCTCTATAGCTCTCAGTATGGCTGGCCTTCGCTTCAACCGCGCTTGGGTTTTGCATGGACTCCGGGGTTGCTTGATCGCAAGACCGTAGTCCGTGGGGCCTATGGCGTCTCGTCGTATCTGGAAGGTACTGGAACCAATCTGCGTCTGCCGCGGAATCCTCCGTATACTCCCACCGTGATCCAGGGAACGAATGTCGTAGCGGCAGGGAGCACGCCTTACATCACCGAAGCTGGAGCTACAGGCGGCGCAATTGCGACTCAGGCGTCTACTTATGGAGCGACGATGTTTGCCTGGAATTCGGTGGTGCAACCGGCGATTGCGCAACAGTGGAACCTTTCGATCCAGCATGAATTGGCAAAGACTCTCACCATACAAGTCGGATATGTTGGGCAAAAGGCAACTCACTTGGTCGTTCCCCTGGATCTCGGACAAAACCAACTGAATGGCGCGAGCACGCCTTATATCGGTGGCTATAATGGGCCGCAAGTCACAGATAGTTCGGGGACTGTAATCGGAGGAGGCTACGGCCCCAATGCCTTTGCCGACGTTTACGATACGGCCTCCATCGGCACCATGCGCTATGACGCACTGCAGGCGGTATTGCAAAAGCGCGCCAGCAACGGACTGGAAGGGCAGATCTCTTATACATGGGGCAAGTGCATGACCAACAGTAGCGGTTACTACGGAACCTATAGTTCGAATGCTGAGACGACAAGTTCCTCCGCCTACTGGCAAGACTTGTACAACTCGAAGTCGAATTGGGCCCGCTGCTACTACGATTCCAGTCAGGTACTGAGCGCTTATGCGCTTTACGAACTGCCAGTTGGACGAGGAAAACCGTTCGGGAAAGACCTTCCCGCTGCACTAAACGCCGCCATTGGAAACTGGTCCGTTGGCCCGATTTTTTCTTTTCATTCCGGCTTTCCCCTGGCCCTGTATGGCTCTGACCTATCCGGAACCTTCAGCCCGAATGACGGCCCTGGACCAGGTTCCGCCCGGCCGAACTGTAATGGCGCTGTGAACTACACCCATCAGATCGTAAGCTCTGCCTATCAATGGTTCTCGAATGCGAACAATACATTCACGCCGGAGGCAGCTGGCACGTTCGGCAATTGTCCGGCGCAAGGTCCGGTGATTGGGCCGCATTATGTCGATGTGGATTTGAGTCTGCAAAAAAACTTCCGCTTCGGTGAATCGATGCGGCTACAGTTCCGCGCCGATTTTCTAAACGCGTTCAACCACCCCAATCTGGCAGCGCCAGGAACAACTCTTGGGTCTAGCAACTTCGGCCTTATCACGGGCAGTCAAGATCCCAGGAACTTGGAGTTTGCTGCTAAATTCTATTTCTAAACAATAGCCTTTGTGGCCATAGGTACTGGGTTACTGCGTCGGAGGGAAACTGCCTGGTGCCACAAAAGATGAGTGGTAAACATCTGCGATTGTGGGAGGATAGACACTTCAATGTGCAAAAGGGTTTAGATGTTCAGTGGGGTATTGTCGTGAGTACTTTCAAAACCTTGCGTTCATAACTCTTTTTCGCAATCTGGTGTTTTGGCGAGCAATCAATAATGAGAAAACGCTTCTTTGTCTATTTGCTGTTTTTTGCTGTACTACAGTCGACTCACCAAGCGGCTGCCCAAGAGCCTCGTTTTAAAGTGCTCGCCTTTTATTCAACAAAAGTAGAACCCGATCACGTTTTGTTCGCGGAAGGCGCACTGAAATTTTTTCCGGAGATAGCGAAAACTGATCACTTCGCGTTCGATACTACGACAGATTGGAACGATATGAACGATGCCAATCTGGCGAAGTATCAGATAGTCGTTTGGCTAAACGATCAGCCTGCCAAACCCGACCAAAGGCGTGCTTTTCAAAAATATATTGAAAGTGGAGGCGCCTGGCTGGGGTTTCATGTGACTGCGTACAATGACAAAGATACTAATTGGCCGTGGTTCGTAGATTTCCTGGGAGGCGGAGTATTTGAGAGCAACAGCTGGCCTCCGTTACCCGCAACCCTGACCGTTGATGACAAATCGAGCCAGGTCACTGCGCACGTTCCTCAAAGTTTCCTATCACCTGACAATGAGTGGTACATCTGGAATCCCAGTCCTCGTCTCAATAAGAATGTGAAAGTTCTGGTGAGTTTGGATCCTTCGAATTATCCAATTGGACTTAAGGACGTGCTGAAAAGCGGCGACTTGCCGGTCGTTTGGACGAATGTAAAGTATCGAATGTTGTACATGAACATGGGACATGGTGACAAAATATTTACAAGTCCTACACAGAACAAGCTCATCGAAGACGGACTCTTGTGGCTGGGCAATAAGTCCGCGGCAGCAGAAGTGCCACCGGCGAGTGGTGCAAGAATTAGCCTTCATGGAGTTGCGGTAAATCCGATAACGAACAAGGTCTATGCCGTAAATACGAGCGATGGCACCGTGACGGTGATGAGTGGCTCGACCAATGCCACAACTACGGTGAGGGTCGGGCCCGAACCCATGGCGATTGCCGTAAATTCAGTCACCAATAAGATTTACGTCGCAAATTCCGGTGACGATTCAACATCCGTAATCGATGGCTCAACCGATGCGGTAACGGCAACAGTAAAAGTGGGAACACTTCCTTATGTCGTTGCCGTGAATCCGATAACCAACAAGATTTATATTTCCAGAACGTTTGGCAACGCGATCACGGTTATAGACGGTGCAACCAATGCGACAAGCACCCTTCAGTCCGGACTTCAGGCAGATGCAATTGCGGTAAACGCAAAAGCGAACAAGGTGTACTTTACCAATTACGAAAATAAAAATGTGACGGTGCTGGATGGGGCGACCAACGGCACTACAGCTGTGCCTGCCGAAGTGCACATTTGGGCAATTGCGGTAAATCCAGCAACCAATACGACCTATCTTGCGGGTGCGGGCTCTTCCAATCTCATAGTGATCGACGGAGTAAGCAATGCTGTCAGCACGATAAAGACGGGGCAGGTTCCTTGCGCGATAGCCGTAGACGAAGTACGGAACAGAGTCTACGCGGTAAATTATGCGAGTAAAAGTGTAACGGTGATCGATGGCGCGAATCATTCCATCATCGCAACGGTGATGGTGGGCTCGGGGCCACAGGCGATCGCTGTTAATTCCGTGACGAATACGATTTACGTTGCTAATACACGTGACAACAACGTGATGGTTATCGACGGCGCAACTCATGCAGTGGTTATGACGATCAGGACCGGAAATGGTCCGTATGCCATAGCTATAGACGAAGTAAATAACAGAGCATACGTTTCCAGCATGGACAAACCCAATTTGACTGTCATTGACGGGCGACAAGTACCTACCGCGGCCGTATCGCAGCGAGCGATAGGCGATAATCGATAAGCACTCTTAACCTTAGCGAGACGTGATCTCAAGCGGAAGCAACCTCAATACAGGACGAGGCGTTTTCAGAGAATCAGCCTTGGCTAGCGTGAGACAGAGTTTCATGTATTGTGTCTGATCCGTGACGAAAGACTTCTATAGTCTTGGCGCATTCAATGGTAGAACCCTTCTATCCCCCAAATATTTCCAAGATGCCGGAAGTTGATACGCGGCAGTAATCGCGTAAAAGGCAAGAGAAGAGGCAAAAAATGAAAAAGCCCAAACTGCTCGTTTCTCTCATAGTGGAAGAAAATACCTATCAGCAAGATCAGGCTGCAGCCGCGAGGGAAGCTGGTCAGCGTCTGGGCCTGGACATCCAGATACTCTATGCTGAGAACGACTCCATCACTCAGAGCCAACAATTGCTCGATGCGATTCAATCTTCATCTCCTGATGCAAGACCTGATGCAATCGTGTGTCACCCAGTTGGGACAACGCTCATGCAGGTGGCGCGTGCTGCAGCGGCCCGCGGCATTGGATGGGCGTTGTTAAACCGAGAGGACGATTACATTGAGGATTTGCGCACCGATAATAAAGCACCTGCTCTCTCGATTGCTGTAAACCAGGAAGAGATCGGGCGAATTCAGGCGCATCAGATGTCGGCTCTGCTTCCAGAAGGTGGCGTTGCTTTGTACATCGTTGGTCCAAGTTCCAATCCCTCATTCGCGCGAAGGACGGCAGGTATGGAATCGGTGAAACCGAAGAATATTCAGATCATCACTCTCCGAGGGAAATTTACCGAGCAGAGCGGATTCGATACCGTAAAATCCTGGTTGCGCCTGAGCACAGCGCGGACCTCGATGGTTGCTTTGGTTGCGGGACAAAACGACAACATGGCCATGGGCGCTCGTAGAGCGTTTGCGGAAAACTTCAATGGGCCGGAGTTGGAGCGCTGGGCCAATCTGCCATACATCGGCTGCGATGCTGGACGCACGACAGGGCAAGAATGGGTTCGTGAGGGGCTGCTCACTGCATCCGTAGCGCTGCCGCCAACTGCTGGCGTCGCTGTAGAGATGTTGGCACGGGCTCTCGAAACCAAAACTCAGCCTCCCAACCGAAAGCAACTGCACTCGGTATCCTACCCGGAGATAGAGAAATTAGTTTCACCCATCAAGCTTTTGTCGGAGATGAGCGCGGGAAAGAACGAACGCTTGAGTCATAGGTAGAGTTGGCGAAATATTTATCCTCATTCAGTGCGCGGCAGTAGAAGCTTGAAGAACTGGCGCTGGCAGGATGGGAAAAGGTACGGCGTGACGAACAGCCGCGCATACTGGACGAGCTGGCTGTCAAAATCGCGCCGCTGGGTCGCAGTAAAGAACGTTCTGCCTCTACCCTATTATATTGTGATTGTTGATTCGACTTTTGGAAGGGAGCTGGCCGCATTGTGCAGGCAGGAAGAGATCGCGATCTCGCGCCAGGAGATTTAGGCGGCCTGCATATATGTAAGGTGACGTTGCTGGCCCCTGGGAAAGAATACGTGTGTCATCAAAATGCCATTCGTAGAACTCAGATTTGAGATTTCCGAATCCACGGTATCGCGCGATTTTACGGAAGCTGCAGGGCCGGAAGCTAGAGCGAAGCGTTCAGTGTTGATACGTCCTCAGCACAGGTTTTTATGGTGGTAAGCTAGTTCACTAGGCCAGAATCCTGGCTTAGATAAAGGCTCTAGCCTGAAGCCGGCGCCCGTCTTACTGGGTGGGATGCTGCATGGCCGCTGGCTGGCGGTGATTGGCAAAGCGCCTTTAATTCCTCTTCGGGGACAATGGAGCGCGCGGTGAATTTGAAATGGAATGTACTGCCCGGGATTGTCGTATTGGTTGGCTTGGTTTTGCCGCTGAAAGCGCAATCGGTGTATCCAACTCGCCTCGACGATCCTGAGGCCATCTACCTCGGCAGTGCGCGTTTTCCCGTTCATGCGGACGGTTCCAACGACGATAGCGCGGTTCTTCAGGCTGCGATCGATGCGACCGAAGCGGAACACGTTCAAGGCATCGTCTTTGTTCCCGAAGGTCACTATCAAATCACGCGCACCATTTACATCTGGCCAGGAGTGCGCATCATCGGCTACGGCGATCATCGGCCGGTCTTCGTACTGCCCGACAACACTCCGGGCTATCAGAATGACCTCGGCTACATGTTTATGTTTGCTGGTGCTCGCCCCGGCAGCGCTCACACGCAGTTTCGCCCTCCTGTCCGTCCCGATCAACCGCCCACGCCGGGGACCGTGCTACCGAACAACACCATCCCCGACGCGAATCCGGGAACGTTCTACTCGGCGATAAGCAATCTCGATTTCGACCTTGGAGCGGGCAATCCCGCTGCCGTAGCCATACGTTTCCACGCCGCGCAGCATTGCTACCTCTCTCACATCGACTTTCACATCCGCTCGGGTCTAGCCGCTCTCAAAGACATCGGCAACGAAAGCGAAGACCTACACTTCTACGGAGGCAAGTACGGCATCATTACCGTCAGGCCCTCTCCCGGCTGGCAATACACGCTGCTCGATTCAACCTTTGAAGGCCAGAGCGTTGCCGCAATTAAAGAACACGAAGCCGGCCTGACTCTGGTTCACGATTGGTTCCACGATGTTCCAATGGCCGTCGACATCGATGCAGGCTATCCAGATGAACTATGGATCGAGAACTCCCGCTTCGAAAACATCAGTGGCCCTGCGATTACCATCAGCGCCGAGAAGAACGCGCGAACAGAAGTCAACGTCCTCCGTGCCAGTTGCCACAATGTAAAAACCTTCGTCCAGTTCCGCGAGAGCGGACGAACCATCGCCGGTCCTGCGGAAACTTTTGAAGTCGCGTCCTTCATGTACGGTCTCACGATGCGCAACCCCCACGACGCAGGCCAAATCCACACCAGCTTCAACGCGAAGCCCCTTTCCTCACTTCCTGCGTTCGACACTCCCGCTATTCCACCGCTGCCTCCAGCGTCTACCTGGATCAATCTCGCTTCGCTTGGCGTCAAAGGTGACGGTACAACTGACTCGACCGCGGCCATTCGCAAAGCCATCGCCGACCATCGCGTGCTCTACATTCCTATGGGCCGCTACATCGTCACGGACACCATCACGCTTCGCCCCGACACGGTTCTCGTCGGCCTTCATCCCAGCATGACGCAGTTCTACCTCCCTGACGGCACGCCCGCATTTCAAGGTCCCGGCACGCCCGTTCCGCTTCTCGAAGCTCCGCAGGGCGGCCACAATATCGTCTCGGGCATCGGCCTCGACACCAACGCCATCAACAGCCGTGCTGTCGGAGCCCTCTGGAGGGCTGGCGCAGATTCCCTCATGGACGACGTGCGCTTTCTTGGCGGCCATGGTACCAATGCGCCCGATGGAACCCGGATGAACCCCTACAACAACACTCACACCGCCGATCCGGATATCCACCGCCGATGGGACAGTCAGTATCCTAGTTTGTGGGTAACAGACGGTGGAGGCGGCACCTTCGCCGATATCTGGACACCGAGCACCTTCGCACAAGCCGGGATGTACGTCTCCGACACCGATACTCCCGGCTACGTCTACGAGCTTTCCAGCGAGCACCACGTCCGCACCGAGGTGAAACTTGTGAGGGTAAAAAATTGGGAGATCGACGCGCTGCAAACCGAAGAAGAGCGCGGTGAAGGTGCTTTCACGCTTCCTCTGTCCATCGAGCAGTCGTCCAACATCACCATCGCGAATTACCACGGCTATCGCGTGGTGAGCAGTTATCAGCCGTTCCCCTATGCCATCAAGGTTTCGGAATCGAGCGATATCCGATTCCGTAATGTACATGTAAATAGCAACAGCAAAGTATCCTTCGATAACTCCATTCTTGAAGCAACTCACCACCAGCAGGTCCGTGCCCGGGAATTTGCATCGCTCGATCTGCCGGGCGCGCCCGCTCAACCAGATCACAACGATTTATCATCGATTCTTCCCACGGGTGCGCAAGTAAAGGCGCTCGCTACCGGATTCTTTAACATATCCGGCGGAGCCGTCGACCCAGCCGGCCAACTCTACTTTGTCGATGCACACTGGCAGCGTATTTACCGCTGGTCGGCGCAGAACGGCGAAGCTGCCGTGGTTCGCGATTATGCGGTCGATCCAATCAACCTGGCCTTTGATCGCGCCGGCGATCTGCTCGTAGTCTCGTATCAGGGAAACGGAACCATTTACACGTTTCGCCCCGACTCACCTGAAACGCAGATGACACTTATCAAGCCGGAGCCAGCACAAACGCGATCGGGAATGACAGCCTTTTTACCTGTTGATGTCTGGACCGATTCCGATCTCTCCATCAAGACACCATGGCATTTTGTCTCCCCGGACGGAAGCGTATTCATCCCGGCAAGCGATGCTTTTGTTAATGGAGACGTACGCTGGAACACGAAGCTGGCCAATATCCTGCACGCCTTTGGTCTTGAAAGCGTGATTCCTGGACACCCCGCCTATATCACGGACGAGTCAGATCAAAGGACTTACAAAGTCGATGTCAAGTCAGACGGATCTTTTGGTGCAGCCGCACTCTTTGCCGAAGACGGTGGATCATCTGTGGCGCAGGACAAGAATGGCAATGTCTACCTCGCGGCGGAACAGGTCCTTGTCTATAGCCCCGACGGAAAGCTTCTGGGGAGGATTGATGTTCCCGAGAGGCCGATTGATCTGGTATTTGGGGGAGCCGATCGCCGTACTCTCTACATCCTCACTCACAGCTCGCTGTATGCGGTTCAAACAAAAATTCCCGGCCTGTAAGAAGATTGTTGCAGGTGCGATGGAAAATGACTGCGGGTTTTAAAATTGTGGACGGCCACCGGCTAGAGAGTCAAGCCAACTCGCGTGCACGGCGTTAAACGTCTTAAAATCCATTAAATATTCATTGCCCATGAGAAATGATGCTGAAGCGCAGACGCTATATTCCACGAGCGTTGCGTCAAATTTCTGAACGGCTGACCACATTCGTTACTCCTGCGACGGGCAAATGTAGTACTACTATCGAGGACAGCGAGGACAAAAATGTTAAACCAGAGTAATCTGTTGAATACACCCACCCCGCCACCGCAGGCTCCTACAAAATCTGTGATCTCGAACGGCTCCGCCTCGGCAGCGAGCGAACCTTCACTGGGGCGCACGCCGTTGGGGAGCAGCCCTGCTTCGCCAGACCAGGCGACTGTCATCGGTAAATCCCTGGTGATCAAGGGCGAGATTACTGGGTCAGAATTGATTTACATCGACGGCAAAGTCGACGGTTCGATCAGCCTTGCTGGAAATCGCCTAACCGTTGGCCGCAACGGGCAGGTTTCCGCCAATATCACCGCCGGTGAAATCGTTGTTCAGGGCAAGATTTACGGAAATATTGAGGCCAGTGATCGCCTGGAAGTCCGTAGTGAAGGAGTGGTTACCGGAGATGTCGTGGCGCTGCGAATTAGTATCGAAGAAGGCGCTGTGCTCAATGGGAAAATTGAGATCCGCAGACCAGGACAGCCGGAAACTGAAGAACCTGCCATCAACGCAGAGCAACCCGTCGAAGTCGTATAACCGAACAGTTGCAGGATTGAAAGACAATATCCTTAACATATCGAAACCACTTTCAGACCATCCCGTATGGCCTGCTAATTAGCAGCGAACAAATCTGAATAGCGTGGAAGCAAGATATTCGCTGTGGCAGCCAGCCCTAGCGCTGCTGCGAGGAGAATCAGCAAAGAGGCATAGGAGCCAGTCGCATCAAATGCGCGCCCGAGTATCACCGGCCCGATGGCTCCCGCAGCGGCATAGAACGTCCAGGTGAAACCGTAAAGAGTGGAAAAAGCGCGCAGCCCAAAATAGCGCGTTAGCAGATAAGGCGTAGTGGCAGCTTCGCCTCCGGCCCCGACACCGATGAGCGCGGCCGCCAGGCAGCCAGCGGGAAAACTAGTCGCGCGAGCGAGAAGAAAAATACCCAGCGCTGTAATGAGGTTGATTGCAAGCGCGACACGCGGGCCAAAAAATCGGTCCAGCAGCCATCCCACCACGACTCTGCCAAGCAGGCTTGATCCGCCGAGTATGGATGCGCAGAGTGCCGCATCTCCGGCTGGGATGCCCCGATCGGTCAGCAACGCGGATAGTTGCGTGATCGCTCCGTTCATGCTGATCGAACTCACGAAGAGGATAGCAGTGATGATCCAGAAGGAAAAAGAGCGCAAGCCCTGTTGCCAGGTCATTCCAGAATAATCAGCCGCCGCCGATTTGTGTTCGTCTGAGTTGCGTTCGCGAATGTAACGCCAGCTAAGGGGCAAGCCGAGTAGCAATGCCAGACCGCCCAGCGAACCATAGGCGGCCCGCCAGCCAGATCGGCCAATGATGTATTGGGCGACGACGGGCAAAATCATCGCGCCCAACCCTGCTCCAACCATCACGAAGGCTAGGGCCATTCCTAAGCGCCGATGGAACCAGGTGGAAATCGATCGCGAGTATGCCAGATGCGCTGCACCGTTGCCGACGGCTCCCAATACGAAACATGTCCCATAAAACTGCCACAACCCGAAACGCAACTGCGACAACGAGGCAATGGCGCACACATAGATCGTCATGCAGATAAGAATGATGCGGCGAGGGCTAAAGCGATCAATCCATCGGCCCAGAAATGGCGATATGAGGCCCAACGTGATGGCGGCAATTGCGAAGCCGCTTGAGATGGCTTCGCGGCTCCAACCGAATTGTGTAGCCAACGGCTTCACAAAGACAGAGAAGGTATAGACGAACAGCGATCCGAATCCAGCCATTACCCCGAGACACGCCGCTAACACTACGCGCCAGCCGTAATAGGAGAGATCGAACTCAGTGAGTTCAGGCGTTTTTTCGGCGGGCTGCATAGTATCTGTGCTTTGAGGATGAGGAGCCAGGTTCACGCTTTCCTTCTAATGGCAACACGGCTGCAACGGTTTTGGTAAGAAGTTTGGATGGTACGCGGACTCCCGGAAAACATCTCTAGCCTTTTTCCACTATTGCCGCGATTTCAGCAACCCAGAACTGTTTTAGCTTGAAGGGAGAGGTGGCCCGGCTCTCAGATCGAGTTCCGGGCCACGCGCCTCATGACGTTTTACTTGGTCTCTACGCGTAAGACTGGCTTGATAACCAGCTTCGGCGGGGCAATCCTGGTGAAGATCTTCAATGCCGCATCGTCCTTGAGCACCGTGGTGTCGAGAACGCAGTCATCAAGCAAAGCTTCATGCGTAATGCCTGCAGCCTTACACACCTCGATGGCATGTGCCTTTTCCGCAGGGGCAAGATCGTTAGCCGTCAATGGCTTTTTCGGAGCTCCGACTTGCGCTCGCGGCAGTTCGACGAACAGTGACTTCGCTGGATCCACTCGCCAACTGTCGGCGAATTGTCCGTAGAGGTCCTTCACGTCCACCGGCACCTTGAGAGTAATATTGCGAGCGGTCCTGATCTCATCTTTCCTGTCACTCGGATTGCCCAATAGCCCGCGCACCCGAGAATCCGGCGAACGGCCCAATCCCACGGTGATATTCATCCACAACGCCTCGGTTTCCTTCTTGACTAGATCGGCACGCACCGTGTTGCCGCTCTCGTCCATAATCACATACTCCATGCCCTTGTGCGTTATCCGAACACCCGTTGGCAAATCGATCGTCCTGCCGTCGGCCAGATTGTTCGTCTTGCCGTCAATCACCAGGCGGGTGGGCTGCAGGTAGACTGCAATGCGCGTTCGTCCCATCATCACAGCGACGGCTGTATTGGTTGCTGTACCGGGATATCCCGGGGGCCCAGGCACCTGCCGTGTATGGACCATGAAGTTCGGGCCTGCTTCCACCAGCAGGAAGTCGCCAAAGGCCTGGAAGTCATACTCCGTGTCTCCGTTGAAAGGATGGACGTGCGTATCGCCCAGGCTGATAGCGTTGCTGCATGGCGCTGTAGTTGGGCTGCCCACATTGGTTTCTGTAAATACCAGGGATGGGAGATTCCCCTTGGGCGGGTTTGACGTGGTGGCGACCAGCGTCAGGTTGTTCGATTCGCCGGTGAAGCTTTGCAGGTCACATCCAGGACCGAGGGTCGTATCGCTGGCAACGCTTGTGCGCAATTCAAGCGTAGTGTTCGGATCAAACGTTACCTCCGAACCGCCACCATCTCCGAAGATGTTGAATTCCACTTCCTTCCAGTTTGTGGAGAGGTCGGGGAACTCATTGAGGCCTGGTTCATGATTCGCGGTGCCCGAAATCGTTCCAATCACGTTGTCCACGGTGTTGCTCGCGTCTGCGGGAAATCCAGTGAGAACGAGGTTGTCCTTGAGAGAAGCAATAGCAACCGTTCCGATGCCTGTATTCGTCAAACTGTTAATAGCGCAATCTGTAAAATTTCCCGTACCATCGTTCAACGTGAACGGGCACCATCCATCGGTAAACACATGAGCGCCGTCGCAGTGTGCGCTTACAGGCGCTTTGCAGGTGGCGCCAACAGGACCCCACTGCTCGAGCCAGTACTGGATCGAGACTTCACCACCATTGTCCGTGCTGTATATGTATTGCTCCCATCCCTGACACCCAGGCACGCCCGAGACTCCGGTGGGGGTCGAACCAGTACACGTCGATGTAGTAAATGGAGCTGAGTTGAGTTGCAGCTCAACGATGTGGGGTTACTCGAACCGGAGGTCGTAACGCTGTCGAACCGGCCGTCCGCCTCGGTGATGCCGTTCGTTGTGGTGGCGGAGAAGTCGGCTCCGCTGGAACCTCCAACCTGATCTGGACGAATGCCCTTTACCATCTTGGGATAATTTGGTTTGTGAGGGATCGCCTTGCAAGGCACCTCATGCCACGCCGTATCAGGGTAGCTGGCCCTGTAACAAACATCCTTCTTTTCGCGCCGAGTGTGAACGATTGCCTTGCGCCATACCTCCAGCTCTTCCGCTGTCGGTTTGCGTGTCTCGGCCAGCTTGCGTGCATCCTCCAGTTTGCGTGTTTCTTCCAGCTTGCGTGTGTCCTCCGGTTTGTTCTCCTGGGAACTCGCAGCCTCAGGCAACACAACGCTGCATACTGCCAGCGCGATCATCGCGGCCAACTTTATAACTACGCCCCGGGGAGCAATCAGCGCTGCTAAGTGCTTCTCGAACATCCTGTTCATGCAATTCTCCTTGGGAATGTCGATCATCTGGACCTGGAGCCAGCGCCAACATGCCTGCCGATTGTATAGTGAGGTTTCAGTACGCAGCGTTTCAATAAACTTGTTTTTTTTGTCGCGCGGTGAATCGCGTGGATATGCGCTGCTCAAGTGAGCACTCTGGATTGATCCTTAAATCCGATGCAATTGAGATAAGCCTAGCAAGCTAAATCGCACAACATCGAGATGCAATAGTAGAGAAATAGTACCGTTTTTTCGAAGCTTTGTTTTGTGCAACTCGCAAATACTACATTCATAGTATTGCTGCGCGATTATTTGATCTCAATAATCAGGCATCGCTCCCCAAGTTCCCACCTCCACCGGAGTTTGTTAGATATCTGCGATGTTTTGTGCGCCAGCTTTTTAGTAAGCATGACTCGCAAGTGAAATACAGGAGAACGTCTATGAGTAGGCTTATGAAATTCGTCTGTGCGGCAGCAATGGTTTTGATAAGCTTGAGCGCCGCAGCCCAGCAAATTACCGGAAGCATTCGCGGTGTCGTGCTTGATCCGACGGGAGCCGTGGTTGTGGCTGCCAGAGTTACCGCCAGACAGGCCGAGACCGGCCTCACGCGTTCCGCAGTTACCAATCGCGAGGGTGCATATGTGCTCGTCGAACTGCCTGTGGGACATTACCAGTTGGAAGCCGAAGCCAAGGGCTTTCAGCAGTACCTGCAGCGGGGCGTTTCGTTGAACGTCAACGAGACTGCCACGGTGGATATGCATCTCGTGGTTGGTGCGGAGTCCCAGCAATACGAGGTAACAGAAGACGCACCGCTGATCCAGACCACGGTGACTAGTCTGGGAGAAACCGTAGGTGAACGAGAGTTGCTCGATCTGCCGTTGGATGGCCGCAATTTCTCTCAACTCGGCTTGCTTCAGACCGGAGTAGTGCCCATCACTCCTGGCCTTTCCGTGGCCGGTGGCTCGTTGCGCGATGGCCAGGCGTACGCTGTTGACGGACAGCGGCCCGAGTCTAATAACTTTCTGATCGATGGTGCGAACAATTCCAACGGCGTAGACGCGGGCTTTGTTCTGAAGCCACCCATTGACGCCATTGCAGAGTTCCGCATTCTCACGCACAATGCGCCCGCCGAGTTCGGACGCAACAGCGGCTCCACCACCAACATCATCACGCGTGCCGGTTCTAACGCATTTCACGGCGCGGCCTGGGAGTTTCTGCGCAATGACGCCATGGATGCGAGAAACTTTTTCTCCACGAACGTCGAGCCTTTGAAGCAGAACCAGTTTGGTGTGACGCTGGGCGGTCCCATTCACACCGACAAGACTTTTTTCTTCGGATATTACGAAGGCTTTCGCAATCGGCAGGGAGAAACCGAAGCCGCCACGGTGCCTTCGGTGCTTGAAAGAAGCGGAGACTTCTCTCAATCCGGTGGTCCGCTCATCAATGAGTTCACGAATACGCCTTTTCCGAACAACAAGCTGCCGTTTATCAATCCAATCTCGCAGCAGATTTTGCAGTTCTATCCTCTGCCGAACAGCGGACCCAATACATTTATCTCCACACAAACGTTAAAGGACGATACCGACCAGTTTGGTGTACGCATCGATCACTATCTGACGCCGAAAGACAATCTGAATTTCCGTTATATGTTCAACAACGGAAACAGACTTGATCCGCTTTCGACCTCTGGCGCAAACGTGCCGGGATTCCCGGTCGGAGAAGATGCGCGGGCACAGAGCTTTGTGGCGCAGGAGACGCATACTTTTTCCTCATCGTTAATCGGTGTTGCGCGCGTTTCGTATCTGCGCAACAAATTTCTCTTCGACGAACACGTCAACCACACGTTGCCATCGTCGCTGGGCTTTCAGTATGAGCCCACTCTCGATGCAGCCGCTGGACCGCCGTTCATACAGGTTGCCGGTTATGCTTCGGTTGGCGATCCTATTACCGGACCGCGCAACACTTACGAAAATACCTTCGACTACTCTGGCTCTTTGACCTGGGTTCGCGGCCGCCACGAAATAAAGTTTGGTGGCGGATACGAACATCAACAGGTGAACGCGTTGCAGGGTATTGCGTCCAACGGCTTCTTTGTTTTTGCTCCAGCGCCGATCAGCAACGCCTTTGCCAGTTTTGAGTTTGGCCAGCCGGTTTTCTTCTTGCAGGGCGGAGGAGATCTTTCGCGCGGCATTCGTGGCAACAGCATGAATCTGTATGCCCAGGACACATACAAGGTCACGAGCCGCCTGACCTTAAATCTCGGATTGCGCTATGAATTGCCTTTCCCTGACACGGAAATCAAGAACCGGCAGAATCTCTTTGTCCCGGGAGCACAGTCCACGGTATTTCCCAGCGCACCTGCGGGATTGTTGTACCCCGGCGATCCGGGTGTACCGGCAGGCCTGATTCATGCACAGAAGACAGCTTTTGCCCCACGCATCGGCTTAGCCTGGGATCCAACCGGCAGTGCTCATTGGCTGGTCAGCGCCGCCTACGGCATCTTCTTCGAGCCCTATTACAACGGTCAGGGCGGGCCACTGCAGGACCCTATCAGCGCGCCGCCCTACCTGCAAACGCCGCAGGCAAATTTTCCCAATTTTGCCAATCCGTTTAACGGAGCGAATCCGTTCACTTCCACATTCTCGACACCGATGACGCTGCTGACCATCGCTCCGAATGTGAAGCTGCCGTATGCGCAGGATTGGAATCTGAATATCCAGAAGTCTTTTGGCAACGACTGGCTGGCCGAGATCGGTTACGTTGGCACCAATGGCACCAAGTTGCCACGATTCATCGAAGGCAATCCCGCGGTTTATGTGCCGGGCCAGTCCACGGAAGACAATGTCAACCAGCGGCGGCTTTATTCCGGATGCAATTTGGCGCAGCCCAACAACTGCAATTATGGATCGGTAGGCGAGATTGCCACGATCGCCAATTCCTCGTACAACGCCATGGAGGCCAGTCTGCGCAAGCGGTTTGGACATGGTATCTCCTTTCTCGCGTCGTATACGTGGTCGAAATCCATCGATGACGTTTCGTCATTCAATATCACCGGTTCGGCAGCACAGCCCGTGGCGGGAGAGAATGACCTGGCGCAAAATCCATTTGATCTTGCCGCGGAACGTGGCAGATCGATGTTCGATGCCCGCAACCGGTTCGTGCTTAGCTATCAGTGGGATATTCCGTTCTGGAAGACACCGACCAACTGGTATCAGCATGTATTGGGCAATTGGCAGTTGAATGGAATTACAACCTTGATGAGCGGAACGCCCTTCACCGTGTTTGATCCGACGGACGTTTCCCTGCAAGGAACAGCACCAGAAATCTCAGGATTCTCCAGCAATCGCCCAAACCTTATTGGTGATCCTAATGCCGGACCGCATACGGTGAGCCAGTGGTTTAATGTCAGCGCGTTCCAGCGGCTTGACCCTGTCACCCAGGCAGGGCAGTTTGGAAACGAGGGACGCAATGTGGTTCAAGGACCAGGTTACGCGCAGTGGGACTTTTCGGCTTTCAGGAATATTCGGATAGTCGAGAGCAAAGATCTGCAATTCCGCGCCGAGTTCTTTAATCTGTTCAACCATGCCAATTTCCGGCTGCCGAATAGCGACATCAGCTCGCCTACCTTCGGACAAATACAGCAGGCCCTCCCACCACGGTTGATCCAGTTGGCACTCAAGTTCCGTTTCTAACCGACCAAGTAAAAGAGGCGAGCCTGCAATGGCTTGCCTCTTTTGTTGTCTGAAGCTTTGACGGAGAACGATGGCAATTGCTCTTGTTCCGCTCAGGTTATGTTGTGCGGGATCAGCCTGAGCGCCCGACGCCGAGCGCGTCCGCAACCCGGTTGATGTAGTTGAACCAGGAAGCAATCAATGTAATTTGCAGGATGCCGATATCGTCAAAACCATGTTGGCGCAGGCGATTGCTATCCTCTCGCGTGATCTGAGTGGCATCTTTTGTGAGCGTGACCACATAGTCCAGCATCACGCGCTCGGCTTCCGTAATGGGAGCGGTACGGTAATCCTGACGGAGAGCGTTTACCATATCTTCATCCAGCGTGACCCGACGCAGAAACTCCGCGTGCGATTCGATTCAATAGAAGCATCGATTCGTCACCGATACCATGGTGGCAATCATCTCGTGCTGCCGGCGGGTCAGGGGCAGGTCGGGGGACATCAGGGCTCCGAAGGTCGAGAAGGCATGGAACAAGGCATCGGGAATAAGAGTATGCGAGGCGACAATGCCCGGAGCGCTCTGATCGAGCGTCATCACCGGAGTCTCATATTCCTTGGGATAAAGTGCGCGCTGGGCTTCCATCAAGCGCAGAAGTTCAGCGCTTGCTTCTGTGAGAGGGATGGTTTTAATCCAAGTCATAGAAAAGATGGCAGCGTTAATCTATTTAAGCGTGAAAGTAAAAACAATAGTCAAAAGATATTAGTAGTACGGTTGCCGAAGCACCCAGGTTCTACTGGTGGGGTTGAACGAAAACCTGAATAAGGAAGAGCGATGAGTAAATTATTGCGGCATCTTGAAATTGTGGCCCTGATAACAATATTTGTTGCGGCTCCGCTACTGGGGCATTCGGTTGCGTTTCAAAGTTCAGGGTTAGTTGTGGAAGGACTGGCTGCCGACTCAGCAGCCGCTAAGGCGGGGATTCGAGTAGAGGATCAAATCCTAAGCTACGACGAGAAGCCCTTGTATTCTCCGGCTGAGTTGCAAGCGGCGGAACAAAATACTTTCGGAAAGACAGAAGTCGTTTTAGAAGTGCAACGCGGAGAGGCAACCTTGCGATTCGCAGTGTCGTTGGGAGCGCTAGGAATTCAGGCGCAACCTGCACTGTCGATTTGGGTTGCCCAGCAATACCACGAAGGCCGAACGGCGTTGGCCGCCAGGCAGCCCGAGCAAGCTCTGGCGAATTGGGAAGATGCAGCCCGGCAGGCGCAACTGGAAGGAGAGCCGTTGGCTGCGGCCTGGCTGTATGGGTTGGTGGGCGGAGAACTGGAACATGAGGGCAATTGGATACAGGCGGCCAAGGCGCATTTGTCCGCATGGGAATTAGTGAAGGAGAGCAGCGACTGGGCGGCGCAATCACGAGCGCTATTGGCATTGGGGCGATGCCGTCAGAATCAAAATGATTTTTCGGAGGCTGCGAAGCGGTTCGAGCAAGCGCGGCAAGCGGATGAAGTGGGAGGATACGAGCTTTGGGTATCGGGTGACTTGTCCAACCTCGGCAAAGTCTCTTGGAATCACGGCGACCTGACGTCGGCGGAGAACTACTTCACCGATTCTCTGGCGATTCGAGAACGGCTAACTCCTAACTCGTTGGTCGTTGCCGACAACCTCAGTAACCTTGGAGGCGTGTCTTTTTCGCGTGGCAACTTGGCAGAGGCAGAGGATTACAGTCGGCGCGCCTTGGCAATCCGGGAGAATCTAGCTCCAAACTCGCTCGATCTCGCCGGTAGCCTTAATAACCTGGGTCTTCTGATGTTTTATCGAGGAGATCTGGCCGCAGCGGAGGATTACCAGACCCGTGCGTTGGTGATTCGTGAGCAGCTTACCCCAGATTCTCTTCTGCTTGCCACGAGCCTCAATAACCTTGGACTAGTTGCGCGTAATCGAGGCGACCTGGCTGTGGCGGAAGATTATCACGCCCGTGCGTTGGCGATCAGGGAGCGACTGAATCCCGACTCGCTCGACGTTGCGGTCACATTTATTAGTCTCGGCAATGTTTTGGGGCTGCGTGGCGACTTAGCCGCAGCGCGGGAGTATCAGCGCCGCGCGTTGGCGATCCAGGAACGACTGGCTCCCGATTCAGTCGATGTCGCCGCCAGCCTCAGTAACTTGGGCGAACTTGCAGAGCAGCTAGGCGATTTGACCGCAGCAGAGGAATACAACAATCAAGCCCTTAACATTCGCGAGCGCCTGGCACCCGGCTCGCTCAACGTTGCCACGAGCTTCAATAATCTGGGAGACATCGCATTTCGTCGTCGAGACTTGGCTACGGCGCAGGATTACTATAGCAGCGCTTTGGCGATCCAGAAAAATTTGGCTCCCAATTCGCTCGCCGTCGCCGGAAGCCTGATTCTGTCAGGCAAAATCGCTCTTGTCCAGAATCACTTCGACGAAGCAGAGAAGTATGATCACGACGCTGTGACCATCACCGAACGGCTGGCGCCCGGAAGCAAAGTCCATGCCGAAACACTGGCGGCATCTGCATCGGTTGCGCATCGCAAGGGGCAACTCGCCGAAGCGGACGCATTTTTCGAGCGGGCGTTGACGGCTCTTGACCAGCAGACCTTGCACCTTGGCGGAGGCGAAGAAAGCCGCTCTGGATTTCGCGCCGAGTATGCCAGTATCTACAAAGAATATAGCGATCTTCTGCTGGAAGAAGAGAAACCCGAGCTTGCGTTTCAGGTGCTGGAGCGTTCACGAGCGCGAACCTTGCTGGAAATGCTTGCGGAACGCGATCTGGTATTTGCCGCCGACCTTCCTGCGGAGCTGACGCTTGCGCGCAAAAGAAATGACGCGGACTACGATCGTGTCCAGGGACAAATTGCGGAACTCAATCCCGATAAGGACAGCGCACAGATCGATCAACACCTGGCCAGGTTGCGCGAACTACGCTCCGAGCGCGACCAAATCGCGCAGAAGATCAGAAAATCTTCACCGCACCTGGCGGCTCTGCAATATCCGCAGCCTCTGAGTGCCGCCGAAGCGAAGAAATCGCTGGACGCTGGCACCGTGCTGCTTTCCTATTCTGTCGGCAAAGATCACACAACCTTGTTTGTGCTTCGCGCGGATGAAGCCGGTTCCGGATTGTCAGTCTTCCATTTGCCCGAAGGCGAAGACGCCTTACAGGAACGAGTCGGCGAACTGCGCAAAGAGATCATAAGCTGGGATCGCTCTAGCCGGGATGAATTTCGGAAACAAGCGCACCAGCTTTATGATTTGCTGATTGCTCCCGCGGAATCACTCTTGAAGGCGGGAGATCGCATTCTCATCTCCCCCGACGGGCCCCTGGACACACTTCCATTCGCAACCCTGTTGCGAAGCGACAACCAATATCTTGTCCAATGGAAGCCGCTGCACACGGTTCTTTCCGCGACACTGTATAGCGAAATCAAAAATCAGCGATCGAAAACATCCTACGATGTGGACCTGGTCGCCTTTGGCGATCCGCTGTATCCGGCCACCGAAAAGCAACCTGGCGAAGTGCGTTCGGCCACGGAACGTGGCTTCAAGCTGAGCTCTCTTCCGTTCAGCCGCATCGAGGTCAATGCCATTATGAAACTCTATCCGGCGCGCAATCGAATTTACCTCGGGGCAGCAGCGACGGAAGAGCATGCCAAAGAAGTAGGGAAGAGCGCGCGTTACCTGCACTTTGCCACGCATGCCATGGTCGATGAGCGCTTCCCATTGAATTCGGCACTGGTATTAACGATTCCAGAAAAGCCAGCCGAAGGCCAGGAGAATGGTCTGCTGCAAGCCTGGGAAATCTTCGAGCAAATGCGCATTAATGCCGATCTGGTCACGCTTTCCGCATGCGACACTGCTTTGGGAAAAGAAGTGGCAGGCGAAGGTCTCATCGGCCTGACGCGGGCCTTTCAATACGCCGGAGCCCACTCTGTGCTGGCGTCTTTGTGGCGCATTCCGGACGCCAGCACCTCTGAGTTCATGAAGCGCTTTTACGGTTATTTGAAGCAAGGCCAGAGCAAGGACGAAGCTCTGCGGCACGCACAATCCGATTTGATGCATCTGCCGCAATTTGCGCGGCCATTGTATTGGGCGGGCTTTGTTCTCTCAGGAGACTGGCAATAGATAACTCGTTTCGTGAGACTCGTGCATCACTACTGACGGAACATCATCGTTACCGTTAGCGGTCTGTGAGGCGCAGTAGGGCTGAACCTCTCAAGTTCAGCCCATTTCCACGCCACCCTGAATTGCATTCCATCGGGTAAGTGCGACGTGCTATTGGTCCTGACCGCCCTTGATTACATCTTTCACTGCATCGGCAAATGACTTGGAGTCTTTGGTGTGGTGAATTCGTCCGTTGAACACATCGTCCCACGTGATATAGGGATAGAGATGATGTTCCTGCGCTTGTTCTTCGAACTCAGATTTTAGCTGAGCCAGTTTCTCTGGATATTGTTTAGCCAGGTCAATCCGCTCAGTGTAGTCATCGTTCAGGTTATAGAGTTCCCAGGCATTTTCATCGAAAGGCTGAGTACTCGCTGCGTTTCCAGTGATCAAGCTGTTAGGGTAAGGCAATTCAGCCTTCCATCCGTTGTCATAAATCGATCGCGAGCCAAAGATGTAGTAGTACTGCAGTGTATGGCGCGAAGCTGCCTTGGCATCGTCAATTGAGTATGCCAGGGAAGTTCCCTCGATGGGTTGCTGCTTGATTTGCTTGATTTCTTCGGGAGCCTTGATGCCCACAAGATCCAGCGTCGTTGGGAGAATGTCGATGACGTGACCGTATTGTGGGCGAATTCCTCCCTTGTCTTTAATCCCTTTCGGATAGAAGACAATGAGCGGATTGTGCGTGCCGCCTTCGCTGTTCGCGTCCTGTTTCCAGAACCTGAAAGGAGTATTCGCAGCCTGTGCCCAACCCAGCGGATAATTCCCATTAGTGGCAGAGGCTGTACCAATTTCTCCAATCTTATTCAGGTTGTAGCTAATATTCTCTTCTGTTGTTACAGGCTTCTTCCGAAAAAAACTCTGATCAACGGTTCCGTTCAAAGTGCCTTCTTTGCTTGCCCCATTGTCGCCAATCATGACGAAGATCAGCGTGTTATCCAGCTGGTTTATCTCTTTTAAGTGATTGACCAGGCGGCCGACTTCAAAATCCGTGTAGGTCAAATATCCCGCATAGACCTCCATGAAACGTGCATAGAGTTTCTTCTCGTCGGGCGACAATTGGTCCCACGCCTTGATGTCCGGATTGCGATCAGGAAGTTTCGCATTGGCAGGGATGACGCCGAGTTTCTTCTGGCGTTCAAACACCTCCTGGCGGTAAGCGTCCCAGCCTTTGTCGAACTTGCCCTTGTATTCATCGCTCCAGTAGCGGTCCACCTGATGCGGAGCATGTGTGGCGCCGGGCGCGTAATAGAGGAAGAAGGGTTTGTCCGGAGCCGCTTTCTTCTGACGATCGATATAGCTAATGGCCTTATTGGTGATCTGATCGCTCAAGTGGCGTCCATCAGGACGGACGTGAGCCTGATCTTCCACAAGGTCCGGCTTGTACTGGTCGGTCTGTGAGCCCAGGAATCCGAAGAAATGGTCAAAGCCTTTTCCGGTGGGCCAATGATCGAAGGGGCCTGCATCGGTCGCTTCTTCATCGGGAGTGACTCCATATTTGCCGACCGCAAAAGTGTTGTAGCCGTTGTCACGAAGAATCTCTGCAATTGTTCCGGCGGTGGATGGAACTCTGCCGTCCCAGCCAGGAAATCCAGCGGACATGATCGTGTGCGAAAATCCGGATTCGTGCACCGATGCGCTGTTGCGGCCCGTCAGCAGTGCCGCACGGGTTGGAGCACAGATGGCGCAGGTGTGGAAGTTGGTATAGCGCAGACCATTGGCGGCCAGGCTGTCGAAGGTGGGTGTCTGGATGAGTCCACCGAAGGTGCCGGCAGCGCCAAAGCCCACATCATCCAGCAGGATCCAGACAACGTTGGGGGCGCCGGTAGGCGCTTTCACCGGGTCTGGCCACCATTCTTTTGACTCAGTCAAAGTTCTGCCAACCACACCTTGATATGGTTGGGGCGTTTGCGCTTGCAGTGTGAGCTTGGAACTCATTGCAAGGATAAGCGTCGACGTCAACGCTTTCTGCAAAATTCTCTCTTTCATGAAATTCCTCTTGTCGGTCTCGGTCATTTCGTGATGACTCTGTTAGTGGTTTCAGCCATGGCGGCGTTATTCAATTGCGAAAATTGTGTTTCGATTTGTACGTCAGCTTTAGTGGCCGTACGCTCGTGTGCAATCTTCCGCTAACCAAAGAAACTGCCAGTGGCTTGTAGTCAGGCTCGTGCGTATGGGAAATGTTGTATCGTCGTACTTCCAGCTCCGCGGGACTTTGCCCATCCCATCACTCGCGCCGGCGCTCCATTTGTTTTCAGCTCATTCGCCATAAAGCGCATATAGGGATCGATGTGATGAAAGAAGTGCTTGTAGCCGGCACAGAGATAGTTCAATCCGTGCTCTCCTGCCGCGGTCTGCGTGAAGCGGTGTTTGGGGCATTCGCCGTTACAGGCAAACCGCACATCGCACTTCAGGCAATCCGTAGGCAGCGAGGCCGATTTGGCATTGCCGAAACGTGTCTGTTGCGGCGACTTGACCAGGGAACTCAGAGCGCGTTCCATGATATTGCCCAAACGATTTTCCGGGTAAACATAGTGGTCGCAGGAGTAGACATCGCCGTTGTGCTCCACGGCCAGCGCTTGTCCGCAATTTGGAGCAAACACGCAAAGTGACTGCTGCACGCCGTACCAGGACTCCAGCGCTACATCGAAGATCTGCACGAATGTCCGGCCTACATCCTGGATGACCCATTCGTCGAAAATCTGCTGCAGAAATATACCGAATTGCAATGGCTCCACCGACCAATCGGAGATCTTCGCTTGCTGCTGTGCGTAGGGTTTAAGCAATACAAGTCCATTCGCATCGGGCTGCTCGGCCACTTGTTCCACGACCGGGATGAATTGCAGATATTTACTGCCGATCTGTTTCAGGAAGCGATATATATCGAGAGCGCGGTAGGAGTTCTTACGGTGGATTACGGTGAGCGTATTGAATTCGACACCGTGCTTTTTTAGAATTTTGAGCCCTCGCATAACGTTCGCGAAGGTCGGTTTGCCGCCTTTGTCTACGCGATACTCGTCGTGAATCTCTTCTGGCCCATCGACCGAAAGGCCGATCAGAAATTTGTTGTGCGCCAGGAATTGACCCCACGCGTCGTCCAGCAGGGTACCGTTTGTTTGAAAGTCGTTCTGGATTGTCTTACCGTTCGCGTGTTTTTTTTGTAATTCCACAACACGTTCAAAAAAAGGTACACCCAGCAAAGTCGGTTCACCACCCTGCCATGCAAAGCTCACATGCGGGGTTGGCTGCGACTGAATGTACTGGCGAATGTAGTTTTCGAGCACAACGTCACTCATGCGGAAACCACGCCCGCTGGTTGGATAAAGTTTTTCCTTCTCCAGGTAATAACAGTAGGTGCAATCGAGGTTGCAGATTGCACCGTGGGGCTTGGCCATGATGTGGAACGGTTTCATCATCGTTGCTTTCTTTTTCGGAAGTGGGTGTGCATCGCGCACAATGAAAAAGCCCACGAGCAGATTCTCGTGGGCTACTGGCAAACCATTTGAAAAGATGGTCTTGCTTAGAGGTGCATCAAGAAGATATCTTGACCAAAATCGCACGAGGGTATTCGACTGTCTGAGATTCGACAGGACAACAACACATGCGATTTGTATAGCTTAGGTTCACTTAAATTCCAACTTTGCGCACAAATCTTCGTGGCACTGAAGAGCAACGCGACTTTTCTTAATCATGCCCTGTGCGCCGATTTCCTGTCAAGCGCGTGCATTACAGTTCTTACCAACAAATGCCGTCCACCAGCCAACCAATACCTCAGCTGTACTTTGTCACGAAGGTAACAATTCGCCATCTGAAAAATGGCTCGACAACTTGCGGCTCAGGAGAAAAATTATGTTGCGTTACTTAGGTGCGTTGGTATTAGGTGTTTCTTTGCTTGGATCAGTTGCTGTTGCGGCTGCTGATGACCATGATCGCGCTGTGCAAAGGCATGAGTGGAACGACCATGAAAATCAGTACTGGCATCAGTACCTCAAAGAGCACCGTAGAAAAGACCACGAATGGGAGAAGGCAACCAAAAAAGAACAGCGGAACTATTGGAAGTGGCGGGATTCACATCCCGACGCACGCTAACGAACTCAGGCAGATCAGACGAAAACCAGCAGATGTATTCTGCTGGTTTTTAGATTTGACTTCAAAACGGAAACGGGTTTGATCAATTTGTTGTATCTCTGACTGCTCTCATCTAGTTCTATGGATTTCTATTTGCCATCACAATCTTGGCCGTGGTGATGGCTTGGCCCACATGACGCTGGGTATGATCGGCAATGTGGACCAGTATTCCTCCGACCGTTGTAGGAAGCTGCTTTTTGCCAACAGAGCGTGGATGCTCAAGCTCCTGAGGTGAAAATGCTCTGATGCGCTTTCTGCTGTCGTCAAGTTGCGCCGTCAGTTCGGCCATCAGCTCTTTGCGGGTTGCGTCAGAATCCAATTCTGTTTTAAGCGCCGTCGTTTGTTCGGTAGAAAGCTGTCGGCCTTCCGCATACGTCAGTAACCGGTCGATGCTGCGCGCAATGTGACGCAGGTGAAAGGCTACCGAAGCAATGCCGCCGGGCCGGGCGTTGATTTCCTCATCGCTGAGGTCCAGCGTCCAGTGTTCGATGTTTTCGCGAGCCAGTTCCAAAGCATGCAACACCGCACGCTGTTCGGCCGGAACCTCTGTGAGTGTGCCACGAAGCCACGGCTCTGGTTGTTCATGCTTATGCATCATTGCCAGCATTCGCAACCGCCTGAATCTTCTTCCATATTTCGTCGGATACGGGGATACCATGGGAGAGATTGTCCTGGCGGATTTTCAAAGTTCGCTCCCCTGGATAGCGCGCTTGCGAGCCTGTTTGATCGCCGGGGCTACGATGCAGCGATTCGATGATGCCATCGAGAATTTGCTCAACCTGCGTGTCGTCACCCAGTGCACGTGGTCTGATCGCGATAAACGTTTGCGAGAGCGCCGATTCCTGGAGCACATCTCCGGAGAGTTGGTGAGTGGCATTTCCCATGGCTAGAATGGCAGCCACCATGTCCAGGATCACCGCCAGACCAGAGCCTTTCCAGTATCCGATGGGAAGAGGTCTCTTCGAGAGTTCTATTGCTGCAGGGTCTCGGGTAAGGTTTCCCTTGTCATCGAAGCCACCATCAACGGGGAGCGACTCATTACGCTGTTGGTAGTTGGCTAGCGCACCATAAGAAAATTGAGACATCGCCATATCAAGAATTACATGACCTCTGTTGTAGGGAACGGCAAAAATAAGAGGATTGTTTCCAACCGTTGGTACGGTGCTTCCCCAAGGTGGTAAATTTGGCATCGTATTTGTCCAGCAGATTGCAATGCATCCGCCTTCTGCGGCTTGCCATCCATAGGTGCCCCCTCGCATCCAATGGTTTGTATTTCGCAAGCTGACGCAGCCGATCCCATACTGTTCAGACAAGTTCATCGCACGGCTCATAGCCGCAAAGGCGTTGAGGTTTCCTGGTCCTTGTCGGCCGTCCCAGCGTTCGAGTGCGGCAAATCCTGAAACTTTCTCGGGAACACTATTTACCTTGACCAAGCCAGTCTTGATTGAATGGACAAATCTCGGGAAACGATTCACGCCATGACTATAAACACCGTCGCATGTGGTTTGTGTGAAGAGATGGGCACATAAGATGGCGCGTTCTTGTTCGAAACCGAGCGCGATGAAGGCACGTGTCAGTTCGGCTTTGAGTTCTTCGAAAGAGAGTTTCACTGGCTACCGCTACTCCTTGTGCCTGAACTGGCGGCCGAGCAAAGCACAAAAGGTGCTGACCCGGCATGGATAGTGCCGAGTCGAGCGCCGTTAAGTGCACTAACGATTCGAAGTGAATAGATTGGCATGATTTTCGGGAATTATTCTTGCGCTGGTGATGGCTTTTTCGGTAATCCCGTCAGTCAGATGGGCCGAGGCGCCACTTGATAGAAGTACCTCGCCATCGAGTACCGCGTCTACAAAATTTTCAACACACGGGAAATGCAAATTTTGATGTGAGGGAAGCTGCTCACATCCCCCTGGCCAGACAAGTGCGGGACCATTGAGCGGGCTCAAATCGATTTCTCCCTGCGCGCCCACGATGCGGAACTCATCCCGGGATATCCGTGAATTCCAGCGTACATCCACGATTGCGTGTACGCCGTTCGCATACTTAATTAAGACCGTCGCAGAGTCTTCCACGGCAATCGAATGCACGGTATTTGAAAGGCAAGCGCGAACATCCTGCGGTTCTCCGAAGAAGTGGTTCAATAAATCGATGCGGTGGCTGGCAATGTCATAGAGCGGCCCACCACCGGCGCACTTCGGATCGAGCAACCATGATCGATTCGAATCAGGCATGTCACTGTGGCAAGTGGCAAATGCCATGAGCGGCTGGCCGATCTTTCCTTGGCGGATAAGTTCGAGCGCCCGACGTACCTTGGGATAGAGGCGCCGATAGTATGCAATGCCCAGATGCCGGCCACATTGTTCTGCCGTTTCCGTCATATTCCGCGCTTCAGAAAAATTCATTCCCATGGGTTTTTCGCAAAGGACATGCTTTCCAGCGCGCAGTGCCTGGATGGTTTGTGTCGCATGCAGGAATACGGGTGTTGCTATATATACGGCTTCAAAGTTGCCTTGTTGTAGCGCTTCTTCAAGATCGGCGAATGGCTCAACGTTGTAGGGAGATGCCTTCTCTGGCTGGCGTGTCACCAATGCAGCAAGAGAGCTGCGTCGTTCTTCTTGAATTGCCGGGATCACCCGTTTGGTTGCGATGTCGCCGATTCCTACTACAAGCCATCGAAGCATATGTATATCTAATCACGTTAGCCTATGAGAAGTGCAAGCCTCATGGTGCAATTCTTCGAAGAATTAATTCGGAAAGCTATTGTGTCGCCGGCTGTGTCAACAAGAGCTGCCTTGGACAAGCTTCAAAAGTGGAGCCTTGCTTTCTGGGCAGAGTCTATTTGGCCTTAACCGCCAAATAGTTATTTGTATGCCAGTAAAGCTGGTAGTGGGCCACCGATGCCAATTCTGCAAATAAAGCTCCTCTCCGAAAACATCCTTGACGAGGCCTATCGGTGTGCGATATAAAAAATATCGGGTAGCGATACTATCTAGCCGATTCCTTAGCAGCCAGCCTACGGCACTAAATCGGCAAATTTAGATAGCGATACCATTAAGCCGACTCCTTAAGCAGCCAGCCTCCGGCACTTGATCGGCAAATAACTAGAAATGTGCCACAAGAAATCTATGACAGATAGCTATCTCATTCTGTGTTGTTGCTCCTACGCTGGCGTGCCATTGGCGCGCGTGGATGTATTTGGGCGCAATGATTGGAAGAGGTATCTCACGAGATAGAGCTTTATGTCTTTTGATATCTGCAGGCCCACGCACATCCAGCGCGTGGGCCTTTTGCTTTTTCGAAAGGATTTCAAAGTAACCGGTGCCCCTGGTGCACTTAGGAGAGAAAGTTATGAAGAAGAAGTTGATGCAAATGTTAATCCTGCTTGGAGCTGTCGCAATGACAACTGCCGTGCAAGCGCAAGACTCACAGGTGTCCGGCCAGATTCGGGATGCTTCCAACGCGGTTGTCGAAAGCGCAAAAGTCACGCTAACGCGAGTTGAAACCGGCGACCACCGAGAAGTGATTTCTACACATGATGGCTACTATTCTTTTCCTGCTCTTCTGCCTGGTCATTACCAGTTGGTGGTGGAGAAGGATGGATTCGAAATACAGACGGAAACTGGCATTGTTGTGGCGACTGGCAATATCAGTACTGTCGACATTGTTTTGAAGATCGGCAGCACGCAACAGGTTGTTGACGTGGGCGCCACCGTGCCGCTATTGCAAGCGGAATCGGCTGCTGTGCAGCAGGTCGTAACCAACGAAAGCATTACCAATCTGCCGCTCATAGACCGCAGATCGGCACAGTTGCAGCGGCTAAACGGCTATGTGGTACAGACGAATTCCGGGGCGAATGCCTCATTCGCAATTGCAGGCGGCCGCGGTAATAACGCCGACTATCTGATCGATGGTGGCACTGCGCAAAATTTCCTGCTTGGTGTTCCGATTCTTGTGTTCGATCCTCCGACAGAATCCGTACAGGAGTTCAACGTTGCCATCAGTAATTATTCCGCGGAGCTGGGACGTTCGGGCGGAGCGGTCATACAGATGACAACCAAATCGGGCACGAACGAATTTCATGGCTCGGCTTATGAGTACCTGCGCAACAACATCTTGCAGGCAACCCCTGAGTTCGCAAGCTCAAACCCGCCACTGCATTACAACTTGTTTGGTGTAAGCTTAGGCGGACCAATTAAGAAGAACAGAACCCAGTTTTTCTTTAACTATGAGGGCCGCCGCCAAAACGTAGCCACTCCGCAATCGCTCACAATTCCTAATGCACAAGAGTTGCTGGGGAATTTTAATGGAATTATCGATCCAAGAACGCATCAACAAGTAATTGTTAAGAATCCTCTAACCGGCCAGCCGTATGCAAATAATCAAATCCCGATTGGTCAGATCAATTCCGTCGGTCTGAAACTGGCGTCGTACTTCCCGCAGATCAATGCCGGAAGCAGCCCCACGGCACAATTTGTGGTGAACGATCCCGCGAATACCGTGGTTGATGCGTATGTTGCACGCATCGATCACATTTTCGGAAGTAAAGATCGAATCTTCGGGCGGCTTCTGGCGCAGACTGACCACACGCTTCAGTCTTCTGTGTTCCCCGTGCCTGGAACTGATCCACTTGGATACTTGCAACATGATTACTACTACAGCGCTTCAGGAAATTGGTTCCACAATTTCGACGCCAATAAAATCAACGAATTTCGCTTTACCTACACACGACGCCAATATCTCGATTATTCGGGGGGCGCGAATACAAATCTCGATTCACAGACTGGCTTGAATACATTCAACAACAATTTTTTCCCCACAGTCAACCTGTCCGGCTTGGAAGGTCTGGGAAATACTTCGCAACAGGAGCGCTTGCAGACTCCGGTCAACAGTAATGCTTATGTAGATATTTTCTCCTGGGTGCGCGGCTCCCATCAGATCAAGTTTGGCGGTGAGGTGCGTACCTCCACGAATACCGATCAGTATTATCCTTTTGCTGGTGGATCTTTTACGTTCAACAACGATGGCACAAGTTCCAATACGGCCGTTGGCTCGCTGGCTAATTTACTGCTGGGCAATGTCTACAGCGCGAATGTTCAGTCCTACTACAAGATTCACACGGTGGCTGCGTCTTATGGTGGTTTTGTTCAAGATGACTGGAGAATCACTCCAAAGCTAACCGTGAACCTCGGTTTGCGTTACGATGTTGATACACCGCACAGAAGCAATCCAAATTCCCAGAACTCGTTCGACTCGACGGCAATCAATCCAGTATCAGGAACACCGGGAGTGGTCACTTTTTCGGGAATCAACGGTGCCAGTGATTACGCCCACAGCTGGGATATCAATAACTTTGGTCCGCGTATTGGCTTTGCCTGGTCTCCGCGAAATAAGTTGGTAGTTCGCGGCGGTGGTGCGATTCTTTACACTCCGGAATATGACTCGGCAACACCGATCATAGCCAATTTGGGTTATGGCACTACCGGTTCGGCAACTGGTATCTACAATGCGAATACTGGAATCCTTGCTCCAGCATTTCAGATCAGTCCCATCCCAACCTTCTGGATCTCGCCAACTACGGCAGACCTGACGCCGAGCTTTGGCGCAGTAGCGCCTGGTCCTGGCGGACTGTATAAAGGCGCCAATACTGTTGTGCAATACTTCGATTCCAACCACACGAATGGATATCTTTATCAGGCCAGCCTCGACATTCAATACGAAGTGAACAACAACCTGTTGGTGGATCTAGGCTATCTGGGAACGTTTGGTCACAACTTGCCTGTCACGGATAATGCCGGCGGACAGTTCAGCATCAACCAAGTGCCCGATCAGTATCTTCCGCAGATTGCGGCAAATCCAGCAATTGCACAATCGTTGCGGCCATTCCCGCAGTTTTCCAATGTCCAGCTCCTCGATCCTAATATCGGAGCTTCGAAATACAACGCATTGAACATAGGTATTCAAAAGCGTTATAGCCGCGGATTGCAACTTCAAGCGAATTATACGTGGTCAAAATTCGAAGACAATGCCGATTCGCGCAGCGAACTCGCAGCATTTCCCGGCGATAACAGCTACACAGACTATTACAATCCGCAATCCCGCTGGGGACTTTCAGGAAACGACGTCCGCCAACGGCTGATCGTCAGCGCCATCTACGAATTGCCGTTTGGGAGGGGCAGGATTTTCGCTCCACAGTCGAAGCTTCTGGATGAAGTGGTCGGCGGCTGGTCGTTCGGAACCGTCGCGGAACTCCATACCGGAACTCCGCTTAGCGTAGTTGACGCAGTGAATAATACTGGATCATTTTCCGATGGGGTGCGTCCGAATCTGGTTGGCAATCCGATTCTTCCTGCAGGACAACGGTTGGCTACCGAGTGGTTCAACGTGGCTGCCTTCCAGCAAAATCCGGCATACACGTTCGGGAATGCGCCACGTGATTTTGGCACCGGTCCGGGCACGGCGCAGGTTGATGCGTCGTTGTTGAAGGACTTCAAGACTTCAGAAAGCACGGTGCTACAGTTCCGCGCGGAAGCATTGAACGTTCTGAATCATCCGAACTGGGCTAACCCTAATACTAAGTTCGGCACAGCAACCTTTGGCGAAATAACAGGTCTGCAAGCCGGCAACCAATCACGCATTTTTCAATTGGCATTGCATTTTGCGTTTTAGCTAAGACACACGAAACCGAGTTGGCCTGAAACATAGGCCAACTCGGTTTCGTATAGGAGCAAAGCAGTCGTTCTGTCTACAAACTAAGGTTGTAGCGCTGAATGATTTGACCGGGGTTTTATTTATCGCTTTGGCTTGGGGTATCGAGGCAATGACTTGCCATCTTTGTCGCTGGAAGTGCGAAACGTAAAAGGAGCGACAGGCTTCGAGCCTTTCTCCTCGTAAGGATCATCAGAGAGGTTGCGGTTTGCGAATTCAACGGTTGATTGCAGTGCTTCGATCAACTTAGGTCCGCGCGCGCGTAGCTCTTCGAGGTGCATCCATGAAAGCTCGGTCAGAATCTTTTGCCCGCGAGAAGTGATTCCCAATATCATTTTTCGACGGTCATGGAGATCCTGCGACTTCACAAGCAATCCTCCGGCGATGCAACGATCTACGAGTTCGACAGCGCTATGGTGACGAATCTGCAGCAACTCGGCGACAACCGCAATTGTGGGCGCCGTGTGCTTTTGTACTCCTCGCACCGCCAGCAAAAGCTGGTGCTGTTGTGGCTGAATGCCATTGCTCTCAGCCGCCTTTTGGCTGAAGGCAAGAAATTGCCGGATCTGGTAGCGAAACTCTGCCAGCCGGCTGTATTCAAAATCGCTTATTTCTATCGTTGGTTTCTTCGGCACAGACATTGTTCGTCAGTCATCTATATCCTAGCGCAAAGTTGAAGTTATCCAGGTGATGGATGTTTATTTGTGATTTGCAGATATGCTGGTCAGTTTTGCGTTGTTGGGGAGGAGATAGGGATTTCTAAAAAAATTGGCTATATATATCGCAAAGCGATATATATAAATAGATATGAGGCTTATGTGGTGTTTCTGTAACGAGGAAAAATGAGCTATATGTTAAATTCCACTCAAACTGAGAGTTGTGAAAAAAATCGACCGGCCACCGGTACTCAACGATCGGCCAAGCCACTCCCGGAGCGCGTTCGCGAAAGAATGCAGGCTGAAAGGGAATTGCTGATCGAAGGTGTTAGAGGAATACAGACGATTCGAGACGGCTCGATTTTCATTACAGTGCATGAAGGCCGTGTGGTTGAAATCATCAAGACCATTCGAACCCAAAGCAGTACTCTCGCCGGACAGAAATAGCGCTATTGTTTTTACCCTTGGAGTCCGCTAGTCAAAATCCAGGAATCATCTCGCAATCCTACTTACTTTGTGGGTGGGGCGCTTGTGGTAAGCAACATCACCTGTTGCGGCAAGCAGATAAAATGCACGACTGGGCGCTATTGACAACTGTAAAGAGAATGCTATACCTTTCATAAAATCATGAATAAGCTTCTCCAAAACGACAAGTTCTGTTGTAGCTGTTGCCGGATATCCGCACTGGGGAGTAGCTGTTCATGATAAGTCATAGACTCTAGTCATCATTGTCTTTTGAACATCGTGTGCCACTCACCAGTAACCGCCAGTGAGTGGTTTTTTATTGCACGTCGTGTCAGCGCGGGAGAAGTCGATCGAAATCGGCTAGCTTTACAAGATTCCGCACACCCGCAAATCACTCACAAAGCATACATTCGCTCTCGTGGCGAACGCTTATCTCTCCTGCGGAAAGCGACTGAAAATATCCCATTCCGACCAGTCCACTGGAAAACTGTTGGTGATTGTTGACGAATTGTCGCGATTGCCAGCAAACAAACGCCGATCACGATTACCGGCGCAATTTTTACCAGCGGCGTGATGCACGCTAGAGAGGAAACAATGAAAAAGCTATTTTTACTTGCAGTAGTATTGCTGTCATGGGCAGCCGTTGCCCAGCAGATTACGGTTGAAGATTTGGCCAAATCAATTGGCGCAACCGATCTTGCAACGCTTCAATATTCGGGCGATGGAGTCGGCTATCGATTCGGTCAGAGCCTGAATCCGAAAGCGGCCTGGCCGCAATATCCCATCAATGCTTATAGCCGCGTAATTGACTTTAAAAGCGTGAGTTCAAGTGAAGAGTTTAACCGGGTGATCCCAAATCAGCCTGCGCACTCCACGGAATTTGTAAGTGGCCAATCTGCGTGGAATGCTACCGATACGGCTACGACGCCCGCACTTGCCCAGGCCGATGATCGCGCGACGCAAATCTGGCTGACTCCGCATGGCTTTCTCAAGGCAGCGTTGGCCAATCACGCAACGGTAAAGCTGCAGGAAGATCATGGAAGCAAAGTTGCTGTTATTTCCTTTACGGCTCATGACAAGAAGTTTGTTGGCTATGCCAGCGAGCAAGGATTTCTGTATCGAACACAAACCTGGATCGACAATCCGTTACTCGGTAGCACGCTTATCGAAACCAATTATTCCGAGTATAAAGATTTTGGTGGATTGAAATTCCCGACAAAGATAGAGCAAAAGCAAGGCGGCTTTCCAACCCTTGACCTTGTTGTAAATGATGTAAAGGCGGGAGTCACGGTTGCATTCAAGGTGCCCGATGTGGTGCAGCAAGCAAAGATTGCGCCTGCACATGTAGAAACGCGAAAGGTGGCCGATGGCATTTGGTATCTGACCGGCGGTACGCACCACAGCGTGGTCGTGGAATTCAAGGACTATGTTGCTGTCATTGAAGCGCCCCTGAATGAAGAGCGCTCAAAGGCCGTAATTGCTGAAACGAAGCAGCTTGTTCCCAATAAGCCGCTTCGCTATTTGATCAATACGCATCACCATTTCGATCACTCCGGAGGTTTACGCGTCTACGCGGCGCAGGGAGTCACGATCGTTACCCATGAAATCAACAAGCCGTACTATACATCTCTCTTCAAGGCAAACATTGAGACCGTGAGCGACAAGAAGATTCTGACGGAAGGCAACCGCGTTTTGGAACTGCATCTCACAAAGGAT
>Ga0206954_1034_pt1 | contig 40623 bp, 32 predicted proteins | sample Alteio_BWOrgHeat_37_FD_153250 | JGI IMG/M metagenome (GOLD analysis project Ga0206954, IMG submission 153250) | Enriched cells from forest soil in Barre Woods Harvard Forest LTER site, Petersham, Massachusetts, United States -... | ecosystem: Environmental > Terrestrial > Soil > Temperate forest >...
TATTGGCGATGGCGCGGCTGACTGTCGTTTCGTGCACGCCGACAACTTCGGCCACCTGGTTCATGGTCAATGGCTTGAGATGGGCCACGCCCTGATCGAAAAACGCGCGCTGCCGCTTCACGATTTCCGTGGCGATATTAAAGATGGTCGTCTGCCGCTGGTGCAGGCATTTGATGAGAAATTTTCCAGCCCGGATTTTTTCCTTGAGGTATTCTCTCAAACCGGGGTCGCGGCCATTGTTGACCAGCAGGTCTTTGTAAGTATCGCTGATCCGAAGACGCGGCACCGGATCATCATTCATCACCACAATCCAATCGTCGCCATTTTTTTGCACTGCCAGTTCCGCCTGGACGATGTTCTGCTTGTCGTCGGAACTGAAACTTGAACCGGGCCGGGGTTGCAATGTCGCGATAAACTGGGCCGCCGTCTGCACGCGCTCCAACGGCACCTTCAGCGTGCGGGCGATGTCCTGGTATTTTTTGCGCCCCAACTCACTGAGGTATTGCGAGACCAGCACGGCCTCCAGTTCCCCACTTTTGCCCAACCGCTCGATCTGGATAAGCAGGCATTCGCGCAAGTCCCTCGCCGCGACTCCGATCGGATCAAAGGTCTGAATCAGATTCAGGGCATTCTGGGCGACTGGGTAATCGACCTGGGCCGATTGCGCCACTTCGACCAGGGGAATTTTCAGAAAGCCAGCATCATCGAGATTACCGATAATCTCTTCACCCACCCGGAGCATCTCCGGGTTGCTTGTGGCCAGCGTCAGTTGCCGACCCAAATGATCGGAGAGATGCGGCGCTTCCACCTGGGAATCGAAAAGGAATTGGCGACGTTCGGCTGCTTCGGGATTATACGCGGTGGTGGGGCTGTTGCTCTGGGAAAAATACTCGCGCCATTCCTCGTCTTTCTGGCGTAGTTCTTCAAGTTGCTTGTCCCACTCTTCCGCTCCGCTTTCATTTTCGCCTTCGGCTTCACTTTCCGTTTTGGGCTCATCGGAGGCTTCCTCCAAAACCGGATTAATTTCGATTTCCTGCTGGACGAGCGACTGGAGTTCCATCGCGGGCGCCTGGAGGAACTGCAGCGATTGCTGCATCTGGGGCGAAAGGGTCTGCCCGAGCGAAAGATTTTGATGAAGTCCAATGCCAGCCACGTGGCTAGTCTAGTCCCACAGACACAGGAATCAAGCAGTACTCATGCCATTTTGATAATTGGCTTCATGGGGCAACGCGAAGGAACGAAAAGCCCAATCGTTACACAAACTATGGAATCTGCTTTGCCGCCATTTCCTGTATTTCGGGCTGGCTGAGAACACGGTTATAGATCTGAAATCTGCCAATGCTTCCGTTGAAGTAAGGATCGTCTGCGCATCGAGATTTTCCAAACCAATTTCGCCTGCACTTGAGAATGGCCGTCGGCATGAGCTTGATGGTCATTTCATTTGCCGGTTCTCCATTCATGTACAGGGTCACTTTTTCTTCCGTCAGGGTTATCGCCAAATGTGTCCAAACTCCAACAGGAAGAGGCGGAACATCCATGGACTTTTGGTCGGCGATAGGAAATAACGTTTCCATCGATAATCGGAGACTCTTGCAATAAGGCACGGGCGCGAGAAATATATAGGTATCGTCGAGATTTCCAAAATCCAGGATTCGCTGCCAATCCCCTCCTCCGTTCCATTTTACCCAAATAGCAATCGTCATCTCCTTCGGCTCAATATTCATGCTGGGCAGCGTGACAAAGCCATCCACGCCATCCAGATCGAGACCTTTTTTATCCCCGGACCAATCGATTTTGCCCGTTAAAATAGCAGGATTGAAGTTGCCGGCGCTATCCGCAGCCGTTTTTCCGGCACCCTCCGCAAACTGGTAATCGACAACCAATCCATTATTTGCATCTATTTTTTGGAGAAGCCGTTCGACAATTTGAGGATCGGGTGCCTGTTCCAATGTGATATAGGGACGGAGATCTTTGCTGGGTATCTTGGTGTCATATTCCCGGGGATTGTCATTATAACTCATGACGTAGTTACCGGCGGCAGCCTGGGGAATAAGGTCATAACTAAGGACGGCATCAGGGGCAAAGTACCGCAGGATCATTTCCAAAGTTTCTCTCGTGATATTGAGCGGGTTTTGAATATAGAGCTTTTGGATGGGAGGCAACCCCCTCGTGTTCGTCACTTCACTAAGATGCAGCGCGGCCTCGTCGAAATCGGCGATATTGTCGTAGAGATAATACCAGCGGTTCAACAAGGGGAAGCTGAAACTGGTATAGATCATATAGATCATGCTGCAACGGGCTATTGTTTCGATGAAGTTATTCCTGGGATTTTTGGAATAATATTTTGTATAGAAAATCACCACTCCAACTGCCATGACGGGAATAATAATGATGGACCGATGGACATCATAGTGGGGCGGATTAAAGTAAGAACCGAGCAGGGTAAGGCTGACCAGGACAATGCTGCAGCACCAGAGAAACGTGAGAAAAACCCGTCCGTCCCTTTTTTTGAAGCTAAGAAACAAAACAATAAAGGCCGCTATTCCCAAAGGCACCGGTATGACGGAATATCCGGCATTAAATTCGGCAATGAATCCGGAGAAGTAACGCCACAGCCAATCGTACCAGGTAAGGATGCCCGGCCCTAGCTTTAGAATATTGCCTTCGATATGTCCCTGACCGTGGAGGATCAGATAGGCAACCCAGAAGGAAACAACGCCTTGCGCCACGGCGAATAAAAGAATCCTGTGCTTATATTGAGGATGGAAGGCCAGATAAAACAGGACACCAATGGCAAAAACCCAACTCCCGTAAGCTGGCGTATATCCGCAGGTGAGGAAACTGACGGACCAGGCCAGCCACGCGGCTCTTAGTGCCGTGGGCTTGAGAAGAAAGCATAAAACCGCGGCGATAAACATCAGCGTGGCGCCGATCGGCATGGTTGTTTGCTCGAACATCCGCGCCTGAATAAGCGTGTATTGTCCGAGAGAAATCATCATTCCCGCCCAACTCGCCCAAAGGAGGGCATTTTTCTTTTGCGACTCCAGATAAGCAGCGAATGCGGCGAGAAAAGCCAGATAGGAGATCGTATAGATAAACGAGTTTCCTATCCTTAATGCCATCAAGCTGGGCCCAAAAACGTATGTGGGAAGACTCGCCAAGGCGTACTGCCGGGCCACGTATCTATCGTAATAGCCAACCTTATAGATTCCCAGGTCGGGGTCGTGTTTAAGCAGGCCTACTCCAACGGTTGATTGATGAATCCCCTCCAGATTAACGGGCGTCCACTCTATGCCACCCACCCCCAGATAGATGAGGAAAAGCGGAAAAAAGAAGGCGATCAGATACCACCACTTGCCTGGCTTTTTCCAAAACGACGATTGGAAAAATGGAGCAAGGGCGTAGATGCCCGCAATAAAAAATATGCCTACGGCCAGGCCAATCCACAAAAAGGCCGCAAACCGCTTAAGAATCGAGGCGTCATTCAGGAAATAACAGCATTCGATGCCCGTCATCAAAAAAATGGCAACGATAAACAGACCCCACCGTTTCAATACGGAAGAGTAAAACTTGAGAAACATGGTAATCCTGAACGCTAAGTCGGAATCAACTTTGCACTGAGAGGGTGGAAAAAGTCAAAAGACGTTTGGTGCAAAGCTACTTTGGTAAAGCAATTCCGTGCGAAAGGCTTAAAGTATGCCATTAAAACTTTATCGCCTTCTTATTTCCCCGCTTGCGTTTCACATCTAAAAACCGCATAGATATTCATGCTGCGTTTCACCATCCTCGGCAGCGGCAGCAGCGGAAACTGCGCCTATCTCGAGACCGACGACACCCGCCTGCTTGTCGACGCCGGTTTCAGCGGACGGCAAATCGAACAGCGGCTCGCTTCCATTGGTCGTTCGTTGAGCGACGTCCAGGCCATCTTTGTCACACATGAACATAGCGACCATGTCTGCGGCCTGCCGGTGTTGACCAAACGTCACGGCATTCCCGTCTACTGCAATCGCTTGACCGCCGAATGCCTTCACGCACAAATACCCGGGTTCAAAGGCTGGCAGCTCTTCGAATCGGGCGCGACCTTCGAAATGGGAGACCTGAAAATCAACAGCTTTTCCGTGCCACATGATGCCTACGACCCGGTCGGATTCATGTTTCATCACGCACAGGGCAGCATCGGTTTCCTGACCGATCTCGGTTACGCCACGCGACTCGTGATCGAACGGGTGCGAGAGGCGCGCGCACTTGTCCTGGAAGCCAACCACGATCTGCGTCTTTTGCAGGAAGACACCCGGCGTCCCTGGGCGGTGAAGCAGCGCATCCTTTCCCGGCACGGCCATCTTTCCAACGACGCAGCCGCAGCCGTGGCTGCTGAAGTGGTCACCGACGGAATGGAGGACTTGTACCTCGGTCACCTCAGCGCCGATTGCAACAACCCGCTCTGCGCCCGCACCACCGTTTCGCGAAAACTCGAGGAAGCAGGCCGCCCCCGCATCCGCCTTCACGATACCGCACCCGACAAACCCTGTGCGACGCTGGAGTGGAGTTAGCCTTTGACGACGGTGTCAGCAGAATCAAAGTGAGATGACTATGAAGATAAAACGGCCCCTGGTTTTGATACTATGGATCATTCTTCTTTTGGTTGGTGTTCCATCTTTTTTAATTTACTTGGATACTTCTAACGAGTTGCGGCGCGAACAAACTGAGACGGAAGTCACTCAAGCAACAATTATTTCTACCGAGATTTTTAATCATGATAATGCCAATTACAAATACACGGTAGCAGGTAAGGTCTATGCGAGTGGAGAATTCGGCTGGGCCGATAGAGTAAAACCAGGTGACTCCGTTACTTTGCATTATAATCCCAAAAAACCTTCGCAAAGTAACCTGGGCAAATGGTGTCCCAAGTCATTTTCTTACTACGTTCAAGGATTTATAATGATCGATATTTTTATAATTTTTCTACTTTATTTAGTTTATCGTGGATTAACTAAGTTTTCTGCCACCAAATACGACTAAGCTTCTTTACACCCACGTACTGTCTGGCTACCGCTACATTCAGAAAATATGCCCCTGCGCGTCATTTCCGGCACTGCCGGTGGTCTCCTCCTCAAATCACCCAAGCGCCACGCCCTGCGCCCCACCCAGGATCGCATCCGGCAGGTGATCTTTTCCAGTCTCGCGGAACTTGTGCCTGGCGCGCGCGTGCTCGATCTCTATGCGGGCACCGGTTCCTTCGGCATTGAGGCGCTAAGCCGGGGCGCGGCTTCGGCCACTTTTGTCGAGCAGGACGCCGAGGCGGTGCAATGCATTCGGGAAAATTTGCTCCATTGCCATTTATCGGGCGATGTCCGACAAGGCGACGCCCTGGCGTATCTCGAAGGGACACCGAGTGACCGCTTCGACCTCATCTTCGCCGACCCACCCTATCTTAAGAGCCTGGGCACGCTCGATGACGATCCTTTACTCGAAAAATTGGCCTCCTTCCTTGCTCCAAGTGGTATTTTCATCTGGGAACATTATGCAAGACGCCAGGTACAAAATGCCCGGCTATGGGAAGTTATTCGCAACCGTACCTATGGCGAGACCGGTCTGACATTTCTAAAGCTTATAGGTAAAAAATAGAAAACCCGTCTACTCCGCAACCCCTTATGGAAAGGTAGCTTGTGGGTATAAAATCGTATACCTAATTTAAGCATCACTCTTGGCATGACCATTGCTTAAATATCCTGACCATGACATCTAAGCCCGATCAACACCTATCCAAAGCGAGCAGTACCAGGCCCGTTCGGAAGAGTCAGAAAGGGGCCATGGAAACGGTGCGCATGTTCCTCAATGTCGATGAAGTCATCCGGCGTCCTCAAGCGATGTCGTTGACTCGATACGTGGAATAACCACCGTTAGTGGCACGGATCGTCTCCTGGCTTTCAGCCAGGAGGCGTTTAAGGAGATGTCGGCTCAAAGAAAAAGCTTTCAGGCCAGCACGGGCGCATGGGGATCGGTGATGGGAAAAGAGAGTTTGAACCGGGTTCCCTGGCCAAGTTTGGATTCGACCTCCACTTTGCTTTGGTGGTTTTCCATGATTTTCTTCACAATGGCCAAACCGATGCCGGTCCCCGATTCCTTGTAGGTGAGGAACGGCGCGAAGAGATTGGCGATTTGGTCATGCGACATGCCCTGGCCGTTGTCGCGGACGACTAGTGCGATATGGGGTTCGCCGTTCAAGTCCTCCAGCATGGCACTCAAGCGGAGGATGCCCCCTTGGGGCATGGCTTCCGAGGCATTGAGAATAAGATTGAGCAGGACTTGCTCGACTTGCGCGCGGTCGGCGCGGAAGGGCGGCAGATTTTCGGCGATGCTGCTGCGGACTTCGATGCCCTGTTGCAGTAGCTTGTGCCGGGTCAGCAGGAAAACGTCGTCAATGAGTTGTTGGGCATGGACCGGTTCCTTGATCGGTTCGGAGGAGCGCGCGAAAGAAAGGACCTGGTCGAGAATCCGGTTCATCTGCCTCATTTTTTCACTGATTAATTCGGCGTCCCGCTGGGAGGTCGCGTCCATCTGCTGGGTCTCGACCAACGCATGGAAAAGCATCTGCATCACGGTGAGTGGATTGCGGATTTCATGCGCAATTTCGGCGGCCAGCAGCCCCAACGCGGAAAGACGTTCGCTGGCGCGGAGTTTTTCCTCCATGTCGACAACGCGGGCCAGGAGCCGGCCCTTTTCAATCGCCACAGCGGAAAGATCGCCCAGCGTGGTTAGAAGCTTGATTTCGTCATTGGAAAAGCGGTGCCGTTGCTGGGTGTAAACGGTGAGTACGCCGATGGTCTTTTCACCAAAGATCAGCGGCACGGCAAGCATGGAGACAAGGCGCTCGATGCGTGCGATGTCGGTCTGGATGTAGCCCTTTTCCTTCATCACATCGACCACGGCGATCGGCTTGTGACGCATCACCACTCCGCCGAGGAGCGAATCTTCCGTGCTCAGGTTTGGCTTTTCGCGATAAAGTTTGGTGCCGCCGTGGCAGGCGCGCAGGATCAGTTGCGAGCCGTCTTCGTTGAGCAGGAAAACGGAGCAAAGACGCGTTTTCATCAGGCGCGAAGTTTGAACCGTGATCTGTTCGAGAATTTCGTCGAGATTCATCTCGGAGATGATCATTTGGGCGATGTCCACCAGGCTGGTGAGCTGCCGACCCTTGAGGCGCAACTGGTCGATTTCCCAGGCGAGATCGAGCCACGAGGCGGCTTCCGAAGCCATGTCGATGAGCCGCTCCTCGTCCGTTTCGCTGAAAGCGTTGGTCTTGGTAGAATCGACATTGAGGAGGCCGACGACCTGCCCCCGCATTTCCACGGGCACGGCCATTTCGGAGCAGACTTTCGGATTGATGGCGACGTACCGTTTCTCCTTGCGGACATCTCCCGTGCGGAGCGGCTTGCCCGTCGTGGCCACCCAACCGGTAATGCCCTGGCCCGGACGAAGTTTCACCTTTTTGGCTTTTTCACTCAGGCCGTGGCTGGCTTCGATGTCGAGGAGGCCCGTGTTGGGATTGATCAGGATGAAGGAACCGGAATCGGCGCGGGTAGAGCGGACGGCGGCGGCGAGAATCCGCTCAAGCGCCTTTTGGGGGTGAAGAAGCGTGCGCAGATCGCGCCGACGCAATTCGGAAAAAAGGGTGGTTTTGGGTACGCGTTTCATGTCTCGATGCGTCTGCGCACTTCTGCGGTGAGGGCACTGAGCGTGGCTTCAGATTCGATTTTCTTTCCGTCCCGATCACAGAGATAAAAGGTATCGAGCGCGGCCCCCTTCTCGGTCGTGACCCGCGCTGAAACCAGGTCCAGCCCCGTATCGGCAATGCCGCAGGCGATGCGATACAACAAGCCGGGGTAATCAGCGGTTTGGACATCGAGCAGCGTGTAAGCGCGCGCGGCGTTTTGGTCCACCGAGACTTGGGTGGGCAGTTCCGCGGCGTCGTAGACCGGGGCGCGCTCTGATTTTGCCTTTTTGGCAAAGGTCGTTAGGAAATCGTATTGATCCGTGCTCATTGCCTGGTTGAGAATTTTCTCGAATGCCGCCCGGTCGCGCGGGTCGGTGACAGCTTCCAGCCGCTCGGTGGCCACGTAAAAAGTTTCGATGGCGATGTCGTCGGCCCGGGTAAAGATATCCGCCTTGAGAATGGTCAGGCTGCAAGCGGCGAACGAGCCGGTCACACGCGCAAAAAGATAGTCCCGGTCCCATGTGACCACGATGACCTCGGAATGGCCCTGGTCGGGAAAATGCCGCCAGTGAATGACCGGCTGAAGCGAGGCATCGTCGTGGGTAATCTGATATTTGAGAAACCCGTGCACGATGCCGATATGTTCGCGGATCGATTCTTCCGACATGGTTTCAAAGTAACTGGAGGGCAGATTGGCAAAATGAGCGGTGATCTCACCCTGGTCAATCTGACCATCGAGATTCTTCAGGAGACGCTGCTGGGTTTCCTGACGTGCCTGTTCCGCCACGGCGACAAACTCGGTGATACCGCTCAGGGCGCTAGTGGTGCGGCGGTAGAGCTGCCAGAGCAAAAGGTCTTTCCAGTCGGAATAGGTGCGGCCAGAACCGGTTCCCTGCGTGTCGGCAAAAGTCAGGAGCATGAGCAGGTCGAGCCTTTCCTGGGTTTGCACGACCCGCGCAAACTCAATGATGGTTTCCTCGTTATCGAGATTTTTTCTTCGGGCAATTTCCGACATGGTCAAATGGTGATCGACCAAAAAAACCAGCGAGGAGAGATCGGCGCCCGTCAGCCGCATGCGCCGCGCCACGCGCACGGCGTTGACCGCGCTGGCCTCGGCGTGACGACGACTGTTTTCGCTTTTGCCGGTATCGTGCAACAGCATGGCCAGGTAGAGAATGTGGGGGCGGGCCACCTGCTGCAAAAGGGTGCGATATTTGGAAAAGGGCGGCTCCTTAGCATCGATGATCTTATCGAGCGTCTCGATGCAGACGAGGGTGTGTTCGTCGGCGGTGTAGCGGTGAAAGAACTCGTGCTGCACCAGGAAAGTCAGAGGCCGGAATTCGGGAAAGAACCGACCCAAAAAACCGAGCTCGTGCATGGTCCGAAAGGCGCGACCGACCTGCCCCTTGCGCGACAGGATGGCCAGGAGCGTTTCGCGCACCGCCGTCTGGTAAATAAAGCGGCGGTCGATCTGGTATAGACGGCGGCGCAGGCGGAGTTTTAATTCGGGTCCCAGTTCGGCCTGATGTTGCAGGGCGATAAGGAAAACGCGGACCAGCCGCAGCGGTTCATCGCTGAAGGTCGTGGTGGAGGCGGCTTCCAACTCGCCATTTTCCAACACAAATCCGTCGATTTCTTCCCGATGTGTGGCCCGGAAGGGAAGAAAGGCCCAGCGGGCCCGGTTCTGTTTTCCGCGACCGCAAAGCCGGTTGCACAGGGTATTGCCGAGATTGAACAGAAGCGATGTGTGTTCGTAGTAATCCCGCATGAAGGCTTCCATCCGGCGCAGGATGGTGCGGTGCTGGTAACCGAAAACACCGGCGATCTGTCCCTGCAAACGCAAGGTCAGGACATCGCCGGAACGCTTTTGCTGATAGTGGAGTTCCGTGCGGATGCGGAGCAGAAAATCATAGGCCCGGTCGAGTTGCTTGCGCTCGGCGGGCGTGATCAATTGCGCCTCGACGAAATCCTGCGTGCTGCGAAATCCCCGTTTGACCTTCCCCACCCAAAGCAGATTTTGATAATCGCGCAGTCCGCCGCATCCGTTTTTCACATTGGGTTCCTGGAGGAAAACGGTGTTCCCGGCTTTTTCGTGCCGTTCGCGTTGATCGGCCACGCGCCATTCCAGGAATTCCTTTTCCCGGCCGTGCAGACAGCGGCGGACAAAAGTCTCCTCGAATTCCGCAAAAAGCGCCTCGTCCCCGCTAAGAAAACGGGCCTCCAGCAGGGAGGTTTTCGTTCTCAAGTCGCCATTGGCTTGGGCGACCAATTCCGACATGGTGCGGGTGGCATGGCCCACCTGAAAGCCGATGTCCCAAAGCATGTAGAGGATATGCTGGACGATATCGTTGACCTGGCTTCCGCTTTTGCCTCCATCGTTGGGGTAGAGAAAGAGGATGTCGATGTCGCTGTAGGGGTTGAGTTCGCCCCTTCCGAATCCGCCCACGGCCAGAAGCGAAATGCGCGGCGGCTTGTCGATGTGAGACTTCAAATGCGTTTCCGCCGCACCCGCCCAAATATGGCGCAGCATGACGGTGATGACATCCGCCCGTTTTTGGGCCAAGTCACGACCGCTTTCACCTCGGACATGTTCCAGCTTGAGCCGATGCTCTTCCAACTTTAAGAACCGGCGATAGATGTCAAGCAGGTCAGTCGGACGCAGATGAGATTCGTGAACGAGTTTACGTTCCGCGTGTCGCAAGACTTTTTCCAAATGAACCGGCATCGGTTGAAAGTAACCACTCCTGCCAAGGGCAGTAAAGCTTCGCTTCATCCAGGATTGGTCAGGCGCGGCCTTGCCCTATTTTGCCAACACGCCCTAATATCATGGTCATGCCCCAACTTGGACTGAACATCGACCATGTCGCCACCCTGCGCGAGGCCCGTTATCGCGACTGGAAACGGGGTCTTCCCCCCGAACCGAGTGTGATCGAAGCCGCCCGATTGGCGGAGCAGGCCGGGGTCCACGCGATCACCGTGCATCTGCGCGAAGACCGCCGTCATATCCAGGAGGCTGACGTGAGGGAATTGTCCCGCGAGATTCGGATTCCCCTGAATCTGGAAATGGCGGCAACTCCGGCGATGGTCCGTCAGGCGCTTCTCTTCAAACCGGAGGAAGTCTGCCTCGTGCCGGAAAACCGCCTGGAAATCACCACCGAAGGCGGCCTTGATGTCACGGGAGATGTCCCCCGGCTCAAGAGCATCATCCGCAAGCTTCGCTCGGCGAAAATCGAAGTCAGCGCCTTTATTGATGCCGACCTCAAGCAAGTCGAAGCCGCCCATCGCGCCGGAGCCCACTGTATTGAACTGCATACCGGGGCCTATGCCAACGCCACCTCCCTGCGCGCGCGCCACCTGGAACTTGCCCGCCACGCCCACGCAGCCGCCCATGCGCATGAACTTGGCCTGCGAGTCAACGCCGGTCATGGACTTCACTATGACAATGTTCGCGAGTATATTGAGGACGTTCCCCATCTCCACACACTTAACATCGGTCATGCCATCATTTCCCGTGCGGTCTTTATTGGGCTCAGCCAGGCGATTCGTGAAATGCTTATCTTGTTGCACTCTCCTGATTCCGCCCCCAACGCCGATTAAGATACCCCTTCTTCCATGAAACTTTTTGAAATCCGGGCCTTTGGTCTCAACCAACTCAAGCGCGCCGAACGCCCTACTCCCGAACCGCGCGCCGGTGAAGTCCTGGTTCACATCCGTGCCGTTTCGCTCAACTACCGAGACCTCCTGATCGTACAGGGCAAATACAATCCCCGGATGAGTTTTCCCCGCATCCCGGTTTCCGATGGCGCGGGTGAAGTGGCCTCTGTCGGCCCTGATGTTACCTCGTGGAAACCGGGCGACCGGGTTGTCGTTCCGTTCATGCCGGGCTGGATCGAGGGTGAACTTACCGCCGCCAAGGGGAGCAGTGCGTTGGGTGGAGATGTCGACGGACTCTTGCGCGATTTTGCCGTGATTCGGGCCGAGGCGTTATTGCCCATTCCCGACCATCTCAGCTTCGAGCAGGCCGCGACGCTTCCGTGCGCGGCGCTCACGGCGTGGAACGGCCTCTTCGTCTCGGGGAATTTGCAACCGGGGCAGACCCTCCTGCTGCAAGGCACCGGGGGCGTTTCGCTTTTTGGACTCCAGTTCGGCAAGCTGGCCGGAGCAACGACAATCCTCACTTCCAGCAGCGACGCGAAGCTGGAGCGCGCCCGCGCCTTCGGAGCGGACCACGTCATCAATTATCGCGTCATGCCCGATTGGGAAAACCAGGTCCACGAAATCACCGGAGGCAAGGGGGTTGACCTCACGCTTGAAGTCGGAGGCGCGGGTACTTTGTCTCGGACGTTGCGGGCCACTCGGTACGCCGGTCACGTCAGTCTTATCGGCGTTTTGTCCGGTATTGCGGGCGAAGTACAAACGGGCCACATCCTGCACAAGGCCATCACCGTCCGCGGGATTTATGTCGGCTCGCGGGCGATGTTTAGCGAAATGAATCGTGCCCTCTCGCGGAGCAAACTTGAGCCGGTCATCGATCGCATCTTTCCCTTCGAGGAAAGCCCGGAGGCGTTTCATCATCTCCAATCGGCGCAACACTTCGGTAAAATTGTTATCCGCGTCGACTAGCTCGGTCCAAATTCGCCACTTTTAATATAAATCCCCCCGTTGACATGGGCGGAAGTTTTCGGCAGCTTGTCCGGCTATGGCTAATACTCGTTCCGCCGCCAAGCAGGCCCGTGCTGCGATCCGTCGCCGCGCCCGCAACCGTGTTCAACTGAGCACGGTGCGTACTTCCGAAAAGAAAATCCGCTCCCTCGTCAAAGCCGGTAACTCGGCCGAAGCCGCCAAGCTCCTTCCCACGTTTCAGTCGCAAATCGACCGCGCGGCCAAGAAAGGCGTGGTCCACAAGAATACCGCCTCGCGCCATAAAGAGCGTGTCGCGGCTCTATTGAAGCCAGCTTCCAAAGCCTAATCGCTTCCGCAGGTCCCAAGGTCTGTCTTCCTTCGGACCACTTTTCTATTGGCACGGCTTTGGGGCACTGCTACCACAATGTAGCTTGAAGACCGTGCGGCTTGCTTCATTTTTTACTGTTTTTTGTGTAATCTGCGTGGCAGCGGTTTTGCCCTCGCGCGGACAAGACACTCCCGAAGTCTCAACGATACCGCCCAAAAGCAGCGCTGGCGAAGAACCCGTGGTGATCACAGCCGATGGCCGCAATACCTATTACGGTGAAATTGCCACGGCGGATGACAATGTCGTGGTGCGTTACCGGGGAGATGTCCTTTATGCCGACCACATCATTTACGATCGCTCGACGAAAATCGTCACGGCCAATGGGAACGTCCGTCTCTTCAGCGGCCAACGCGTTTATCGGGGTGAAAGCCTGACCTATAATCTCGATACCAAGGCCATCACCTCCTCCACCTTTCGGGGGGAAGAATATCCCAAATTTGTTTTGGGCAAGCAGGTGACTACTCCCGAGTTCAATCATTATCGGCTGACCAACGCCGGGTTCACGACCAGCAACCGCAGCGACCCGAGTTACCACCTTCAGGCCACCACGGTAGAATATCGTCCGAATGACGAAGTTGTGCTCAAGAACGTCCTTCTTTTCATCGGCGATGTGCCCGTGGCCTACTTCCCCATTTTCGTCCAATCGCTGACCGATACGCGCCCGGCCTACCAATTTCAAATCGGCAGCGGCGGCCGATTCGGCGCCTTCATCGACAACAAGTACAACTGGGTGGCCGATGACCGGTTGCGCGGCACCGTGGAATTCGATCTGCGCGAAAAGCGAGGTTATGCCGGCGGCATCGACCTGCAATATTACCCCGGTATCAACAGCGACATCCTGCTCAAGACCTACTATGCGCAGGACAATCTCTACGGCGCACCACCCAATAATCTCCCCAACTCGCTGGCCCATGGAAACACCTCAAACCCCAATGCTTTTGACGGCGTGCCTTTCGATAATCGTTACCGGATCGCCTATGAACATCATCTCCAGTTCGGTCCCGATTTGTCCTCGATTGCCGATTTGAACCTGTGGAGCGATCCCTGGATCACGCGCGATTATTTCTCCGGTGAATACCAGGCGGAAAATCAACCGCCGAATTTTATCAGCCTCGATCAATATAATCCCAATTTTACCGCGTCGCTGTTGGCCAGTCCCCAGGTTAATCCTTTCTTCGAAACGGTGGAACGGTTGCCCGAATTTTTGGTGGAATCGAAACAACAGAAAATTTTCAATAGTCCGGTCGAATGGACCAGCCAGAACAGTGTCGTGAATTTCGAACGGCATTTCGCGGACGTCAGTACTTTCAACAATCCGTCGCAATACATGTTCAATTCTTTCCCCAACTCGATGCCGACCATGACCGCCTACAATTATTATCACCCCAACGCCACCTACGGGTATAATACGGCCGAGCAAAACAACTACAGCGCCTATCGTTACGACACCTATCAGGAGTTTTCCTACCCGCACCAATACTTCAATTTCCTCTCGCTCACCCCGCGTATCGGCGGACGGCTGACTTATTATTCCGACAACAACGCCGATACCAACGACACGGTCAATAACAACGGCTTGTCCAATGACAAGATCACCAACAGTGTTTTTCGCGCGGCGGCGAATGTTGGTCTGGCGGGAGATTTCAAGATTTCGCGCACCTGGCTTGATGTCAAAGACCCGAATCTCGGCATCGATGGCATCCGTCACGTCATCGAACCCTTCTTCGATGCCGAGTACGCGCCTGCGCCCACGGTCACTCCCAATGACATCCGTGGCTTCGACGATCGACTTTACTCCACCCAGCTTCAACCCCTCGACTGGACAGAGAACAACTCGATTGATTCGATTGACCGGCAGGCCGTGGTCCGTTTTGGCACGTGGAATAAAATCCAAACCAAGCGGGATGGAGTCAATTACGACCTGATGACTTGGGAAACATATGCGGATGCCGATTTCGACCACAACTTCAGCGCGGCGACACCCAACAGCACCATGAGCAATGTCTTCAACGACATCCGTTTCAACCCAACGCCTCAATTCCAATTTCAGTCCCTCAGTTCAATCAATGTTAATAACGGCGGTTACAATGAGGTCGACACCAATTTCACCTGGTCACCCGATCCCTCCATGAAACTGACCCTCGGCGATCATTATCTCGATAACAGTCCCTTCTTTCAAAACGGCAACACCGTCTCGCTCGATCTTTTCTACCGCATGAACGAGCACTGGCAGTTCGAAGCCCAGGAACAAGTTAAAACCGCGTCAGGGGGGCTCCAACTCCAGCAATACACGGTTTATCGGGATTTGGACGCCTGGCAGCTGGGGTTGACCTATTCCGAAAGCGAATACAACGGAATCAACGATCGCTCCATCTATTTCTCACTCACCCTGAAAGCCTTCCCCAAGGAAGTACTGAACACCCCTCGATTGTAACTGCCGCTTGCCGTCCTTCTTCGACGCGGGCACACTCTTCGTTTCTCTATGAATCTTGCGATTGTCGGATCAGGTTATGTCGGGCTGGTCACCGGAGCCTGTTTTGCGGAAGTCGGCCACCGGGTGATCTGCGTGGATAACGACCTTAAAAAGGTCCACCAGCTTCAAGATGGCCAGATTCCAATCTATGAGCCAGGCCTGGAAGAACTCGTGAAAAAAAATGTGGCCGCGGGACGCCTCTCCTTCACCGCTTCGATTGGCGATGCCGTCGCTGCTTCCAAGGTCATCTTTATCGCTGTCCCCACCCCACCGCAGCCGGATGGCAGCGTGGACTTGAGCTTCGTGGAGGGCGTCGCCCGCGAAATCGCCATCCACATCACCGACTACCGCATCGTCGTCGATAAAAGCACCGTCCCGGTCAAGACCGGAGAAAAAGTCGCCCAGACGATCAACCGCTACAAGCCCGGCGCACAGATCGATGTGGTGAGTAATCCCGAATTTCTTCGCGAAGGCTCCGCCGTGGAGGACCTGATGAAACCCGACCGCATCGTCATCGGCGTCTCCTCGGAACGAGCCGTCGCACCGATGAAGGAAATCTACGAACCCTTCAAGGCACCGATTCTCGTCACCGACCTGAACTCGGCAGAATTGATCAAGCACGCCTCCAACAGCTTTCTCGCGCTCAAGATATCCTACATCAACGCCGTCGCGATAGTCTGCGAAGCGTCGGGCGCCAACGTCGAGCGGGTGGCCGAAGGCATGGGCGCGGACAAGCGCATCGGACGCGCCTTTCTCAACGCTGGTGTCGGTTACGGGGGATCGTGCTTTCCGAAGGACCTCTCCGCCTTCATCCGCATTTCGGAGGAACTCGGCTTCGATTTTCGCCTGCTGAAGGAAGTTGAAGCCATCAATCGCGACCAGAAGGAACGTTTCGTCAAAAAAGTTCGCGAATCGCTCTGGGTCCTTCGTCACAAAAAAATCGGCGTTCTCGGTCTCGCTTTCAAAGGTAATACCGACGACGTGCGCAGCAGTGTGGCCATTGGCATCGTCCAGCAACTCCTCGCCGAAGGCGCTGAAGTTTGCGCTTACGATCCAAAGGCCATGGACAAGGCCCAACCGCTTGTTCCGGAAGCAAAAATGGCCACCACTCCCGAAGAGGTGGCCGACGGAGCCGATGCGCTCCTCGTACTGACGGAGTGGAACGAATTCAAGTCTCTGCCCTGGGCGACGATCAAAAAGCGGATGCTGAGCCCGCTCCTTTTTGACGGTCGCAATCTGCTCAACCCGGACGAAATCCGCGCGCTCGGCTTCACCTACACCAGCATTGGGCGTTGATATGAAGTGGTTCTTGTTCCTGCTGGCGATCCTTGCTCTCGTGGTGTTGGGCCAGTTTGCATACCAAGTTTCAACTCGCACGGCTCCCGCCATTGCTATTTTCATGGAAGATGAAGATAGCGGCGGTACGGATTATGTGCCTGCAATTAGCGGTTACGTTTCCGGGCATGGCGCATCGACTTCGAGCCATGGCAGAGATGAAGTCTATCATGCCGATATGACTTACAAGGTGATCTCTCCTGCCTCAGAACATTTTACCGTGCTGGCGCATTATATCATTACCCGCAACGGTATTTCGACGTCCATCGACCGGACTCTGCCAGTTAGGGAAAAGCAGCCTGACAAAACACAATGGGTAAAATTGGATAACCATCTTATAGCCTGCGCCTATCTTTCCAATACTCAGCTTCACTATTGATTTATGAACACGATTTTAGTTGGCGCCCAATGGGGCGATGAAGGAAAAGGAAAAATCATCGACGTCCTGACCGAACAGGCGGATATCGTCGTTCGTTCCCAGGGCGGCAACAACGCCGGTCATACCGTTGAGGTTGGAAAGGAAAAATTCGTCCTCCACCTGATCCCCTCCGGCATTCTTCGCGCGGGCAAAAAATGCGTCATCGCCAACGGCGTGGTCATCGACCCGATCGCCTTGGTTGAGGAAATCGAAGGATTGGAAAAGCGTGGCATCAAATTGAGCAACCGCCTGCTCATCAGCGAAACGGCCCACCTTGTCCTGCCTTATCATCGCCGACTCGACGAGCAGCGGGAATTACGCAAAGGCCGCAACAAGATCGGCACGACCAAGCGCGGCATCGGTCCCGCTTACGGTGATAAAGCCGCACGCACCGGCTTGCGTCTCATTGACCTTGTCCAACCGAAGACCTTTTCGGCGAAACTTCGGGCACGGATCGAGGAAAACAACGCGATCCTCGAATCGCTTGGCGGCGAACCGCTCTCGTTCTCCGAAGTGGAAAAGGCCTATCTGGCGGCGGGCGAAAAACTTCGTCCCTACATCACCAACACCGTCATCTGGCTCCATCGCCAGCTCGAAAAGCACAAACACATTCTCTTCGAAGGCGCGCAGGGCACTTTTCTTGATATCGATTTTGGGACCTATCCGTTCGTCACCTCATCGAACACGACCGCTGGCGGTTCCAGCACCGGCTCGGGCATTCCACCGCACCGGATGGACCGCGTCGTCGGCGTGATGAAAGCCTACACCACCCGCGTAGGTGAAGGCCCCCTGCCCACCGAATGCGCCGAAGTCTCCGATATGCTCCACGCCATGGGACGCGAGTTTGGTGCCACCACCGGACGCGCCCGACGCTGCGGCTGGTTCGACGCCGTGGCCACCCGCTACGCGCGCATGGTCAACGGTATCGATGAACTGGCCATCACCAATCTCGACGGTCTCGACACACTGAAGCAAATCCGGGTTTGCGTCGCCTATGAATACCGTGGTAAGCGCATTCAATTTCCGCCGAATGACGTCGAGGGACTTCTCCATTGCCGACCGATTTACCGCAAATTTGCCGGTTGGCAGCAATCGACCTCCGAGATCCGTCATTTCAAAAAATTGCCCGTTGCCGCCCAAAAATATCTCATCGCCCTGGCCGAACTGACGGGTGCGCGTTTGCGCATCATCTCGGTCGGCGCCCAGCGCGAGCAAACCTTTAACGCATGAGCCCTCCGGCGCCTCCCACCTATAAGTTTGGGAAAATTCCACGACACGTTGCCATCATCATGGACGGCAACGGCCGTTGGGCCAAAGCCAAGAACATGGTCCGCGTCCAGGGTCACCGCGCCGGGGCGGAATCGGTGCGTGAAGTGGTGAAGGCCGCCGGTGAATTCGGCGTAAAGTATCTGACCCTTTACGCCTTCTCGGTTGAGAACTGGAAACGGCCCAAAAGCGAAATCCATACTCTGATGGGATTGCTTGAAAGCTTCCTGCGCGACGAATTGCCCGAATTGATCAAGAACAACATCCGACTTCAGGCCATCGGACGACTCTCCGATCTCCCGGAACAGGTGCGCGACCAACTTCACAAATGCATTCAGGCCACGCGACAAAACACCGGTCTGATCCTGATCTTGGCGCTCAGTTACAGCGGGCGCGTCGAGATTATCGAAGCGGTCCATTCCATCATCCGCGAGATCAAGCTCGGCCATCTCGACAGTGCGCAAATCGACGAACAGGTCTTCAATCACCATCTCTACACCCGTTACTACCCCGATCCCGACCTATTGATCCGCACCAGCGGCGAAATGCGGCTGAGTAATTTTCTTCTTTGGCAACTTTCCTATACGGAAATCTATATCACCGCGACGCTCTGGCCCGATTTTCGCCGCCACCATTTCGCCGAAGCCCTCATTGACTACGGCAAACGCCAGCGACGCTTCGGATCGTTGTAGGGCTGTAGCGGTTGTTTTTCAGCAAGCTCCCGGCATTACTCCGCGCCATGTGTCGGAGATCCCGGTTGAACGGCGGTGGGGGCCAAAGGATTGGCCACGCCGAAACGTTCCGCTTCTGCCGGATAAAGCTCCCGCAATGTTTTCAATTCGGCCTGGGCCTGCTCATCCTGAACGTGATTGACGTAATGTTGGGCCAGCTTTAATCCGACGCGAATCCGATCCACCGGAAGAGTCTCCAGCGTCATGGCTTTCTTATAGGCTTCTTCGGCGGCCGGACCTGCTGCGGGTTCGGACAATTTTTCCAGAAGATCACCCAGGCCTTCTTGAACAATCGCGCCTGTTCCCGGAAGGTTAAGAGAATGTTCCAGCGTATCGGTATTTGCGATGAGCTGGCCTTGGGCAAACGAATGTTGGACCTGTTGCAAAAGAAGCCAGTCATCATGGTCGGATTCGACGGCGTTCGCCTGAGGTAGGTTGGTCGTCAACGGCTGCCGGAAAGGACGATAGAGTGGATCGCCGATTACGGTCACCATCCAGGAAAGCCCCATCTGCGAAGCGTAGGCGGCCTCGGCAAAGTAATCTCCATCAAGCAGTCGCTTGGTGAAAATATCCATATGGGGGGTAAGCGCAAGGTAGGGCTCGTAAACCGTCCCCATGGTGGCGTCGGCACCGTGGGCAATCAGCGGCCCCACCCAGTTGCTCGACCGACTGCGCACCGTACTGGCACTGAAGGAGTGGAGATGATAGGCGATGGCCCCTGGAACAAAACGGTTCGGTGCCGTAATCCACGGCCCTTCCGCATTAGTGCTATACCAACCCAGGTAGAGAGCCACATGATTGCAGGGATCGCTGGCCGGAATGAGGTCGGGCTTATCATCGAATTTCACGGAAAAGCCATCCCCGATCAGCAGGTCGCGCGCTTTACGCAGCCAGGTGTCCCCTTGGGTGTAGGTGTTTTTCACATCGCTCAACCCACGGCTGTCGATGACGGTCAGACCGGCCAGTCGATTGTTTTCGGCATAAATACTTTCGTCGATCATCCGACGGACATCGTCTGGCTTGGGACCGTCGAGCCGGGTCACTAGAATAATATTGGTGGCCAATTCGGGCCCCACCCGGATAAGTCCGTTCGCTTTACTGTCGAAAAACATATTAGGTACGTAACCGCCATAAGGCAGCCCAAAGACAGGTAAGAGGGCCAACTCGCTATCGACCGCCGCGGCATTGGTTTGCAATTCCGATTCGTGCTCAAGACCACCTTCGTCGGTGTCATCTTGAGCAATTTTCAAAGGCACTCCCCGCATGAGCACGATGGCCCAGATGTCGTTATGGGTGGCAACGAGCAACTCCAGCGTTCGGTTACCGATGTGCGCCTGCTCGCTTCGCCGCGTCATCCAGTTTTTCTGGCACAGATAAGAAATGATCGGTTCGCGAATGGTTTCCGAGTATTGCGCGCGGGTGACTTCCTCATTCGTCGAACAGGAGATCGGAAGAACGCGTTCCACCGGAATATTGCGCCGAAGGGCATAATACTCGGCGAGACTTTTACTGTCGGGATCGTTCGCATTGTAAACCACCAATAAATGAGCAGCGAGTTCGTTCGGTCGACCCATGGGATTGAAAAAAAGAAAGGGCTGCGGAGTAGGGCTCGAGTTGAAAGGGTTTACTCCACGAAAATCACTGTTCGGAGTTGATGGCCGAAGCGTAAACCCCGGCGTCTCCGGTGGGGCAGGCTGAGGTGGAGATGGCGGAAACAACTCTGGGTGATTTTCCTGAAAGGCGGAGGGCGGATTGGTCAAGAAAGCCGAAGATTTCGGCAGGGAAGGAGGAGGAAGCGGTGCGATTTGATTGGTCGCAGTGGCGGGCTCGTTACTCGGCGCATTGGTCTCATCCCCTCGCAAATTGCAAACCATACCAGCCAGCCCGATCAAGGCCGTCGCCCACCAGGCAAATCGAGGCAGGGGGATCACGCCTGGATTATAATACAAACTCGAGCTTCATCCCATCATAAGTTACGCCTATGCCCGCAGGCAGGCTTTGCTCCCGATCGACATGGCGTTTTTCATGAGTCTGATGCGTGAGAAAAGATTGCCGGGCGCCGATGGCTTGCGCCGCCTCTACCGCCCCGCTCACATTCAGATGCGTCGGATGTGGCTTCTCCCGCAAACCGTCGATGATCAATACTTCCACCCCGGCGACCAGCGCCCGGATGGGTTCCGGTACCATGGCGCAATCGTTGAGGTAGGCCAGCAACTTGCGTCCTCCCTGCGAAAAAAGAAACCCGGACGTGGAAACAGCCCCATGGGGAACCGGTAGTGGCGTGATTTCCAATCCGCCCAGCTCAAATGGTCCGGTGACGACATGGGGCGAAACATGAACGTAACCGGGGACTGTCTTTTTGGGATTGAACGCGTAGTAGAAAATCCGTTGCACTTGTTCCAGCGTTTCCCTCGATCCATAAATGGGCAGCGGACCGCCCTGCATTTCGCAAAAACGACGCAGATCATCAAAGCCCATGATGTGATCGGCGTGGGGATGGGTGAAAAGCACCGCGTCGATGTGATCAAGTCCCTCACGCAACGCCTGTTGCCGCAGATCGGGTGTCGTATCCACCAGGATTTTGGCTTGCGGTGTGCCCAGATGAATCGAGGAACGGGTCCGCTTGTCCCGGGGGTCCGTCGACTGGCAGACGAGACAACGGCATCCGATCATCGGCACTCCCTGAGAGGTGCCTGATCCTAGAATCGTCACGACCAATTTGGATGCCAAACTCTCTGCAGACATGAGATTGAGATTGCCCATCGACGATTAGAATTCACGCTTAAAGCGTAAATTCGTCTTGTTTTCCTCCATAACCGCTTTAGCCTCAGCATAAATATGAGATGCAGCAGCTTGGCCGTTTTCGGCGTGCTCTGGCTCCTGGCCGCAAGCTCCGTGGCCACAGCCCAGATCCAAGTCACAGCCCAGACCCAGCGGAGCAATTATCTTCTCTATGAACGGGTGGACCTGTTGATCACCATTCAAAATATGGGCGATACCGATCTCGTCCTTAATAATAGCGAAGGCCATCCTTGGCTTTCCTTCCTTGTTACCAAGCGCGACCGGCAAAACCATCTGCCTGTGCGACCGGAACGCACCAGCGATTACCAACAGGTGACTTTGAAGGTCGGCGAAAGTAAAACGCTCGGCGTCAACCTCACTCCCCTCTTCTCCTTCCGCGAGGAAGGAGATTATAACGCCTCCGCTGTGGTCGATCTGCCCGGCCAGGGACAGGTCATTTCTGAAGTCGTCCCCTTCACGGTACTCGAAGGTCGTAAAGTTTGGAGTCAAACCCGACCGGTGGATGGATCCCAGCGGCTTTATTCTCTCATACGTTTTTCCCCCGAACCTGACAGAACCCAACTCTACCTGCGCGTCGAGGGACCGAGCGAAAATATTATCTACACCAATTTGGCCCTGGGCGACGTTGTCGCCTTTGTCGATCCCGGAGTACAATTCGACCCCCAAGGTAATCTCCACATCCTACATCCCATTGCCATGGGAACTTACCTTTATACGCGGGCAGATCAGGATGGAAAAATCCTCCATCAAAACATCTTCAAAACCTACCGTGAAATTCCGCCGCGACTAGCCAAAGTGGAAGATGGCAATGTTATCGTCAACGGTGGACTGGCCGAAGACCCGAATACCCCGCAGGAAAAACTCTCCGACGCGCAAAACGTCAAGAAACCCAACCAACCTCCTGTTGGCAGCGTACAATAGTCGCCCTTTCAGACCTCCCAGATTAAAACAGGCGGAACATCTGGCGTTATGTTGAACGAGACTTAGCTTTTTTGCCGTGAAGCTTTAATTTAAACAGCTGGCAAAGAAGAAGGGTTAATCATTGATGCCGCCCTGTTTTCCCCAAAGCTGAAGTTTCTCTTCCACTTCCCGGGCTTGAATCGGTTTGGTAATATAATCGTCCATCCCCGCGGCAAGGCATTTCTCCCGGTCACCTTGAAGGGCATTGCCGGTTATGGCAATGAGCCGGGGCCTCCGCTTGCTCCATCGTTTGGTAATCTGTCTTGCCGCTTCATATCCATCCATCTCGGGCATTTGCACGTCGAGAAAAATGATGTCGTAGAATTGTTTTTCGAGGGCCTGAATGACTTCGCACCCATTAGTCACCATGTCGATGTGATAGCCCATTTTCTCAAGGAAACGTTGTCCCACCTTCAGGTTGATATGGTTATCGTCAGCCAACAAAATGCGCAGCGGCAATCGTGCCGCCAGGGTGCTATCCAAGGCTGAAAGCGCGGGCTTTTTTCTATTCCGCGAGCGCCCGTCAAGGATACCACTCAATACATCGAATAATTGGGCGCGACGGATCGGTTTATAAACGAAACCGGAAATACCCGCAGTCAAATTCCGGTCATTTTGAGGAGATAAGCGACTAGAAGACAATAAAACCAGAGGCACCGACTGCCGATCCGGTAAACGGTGAATTTCCTCGGCGAGCCTGAGTCCGTCCATCTCGGGCAGTTGCTGATCCAGAATGATAAGATCACAGGTCTCGCCGGATTGCAGCCAAGCCATGGCTTCTTCGTTGCGGGCAACAACGTGCGGCACCATTCCCAAGTTTTCGGTAAACTGGGCCAAAATCTGACTGTTCGTGTTATTATCTTCCACGATCAGAATTTTTTTCCCGGGCCATTTTATCGTAGCCGGTTGTTTTCCGGCCAGGGCCGCATCAACCGGCTTAAACCGGTCGGTAAAATGAAAGGTGGAGCCTTTGCCTTCCGTACTCTCCACCCAAATCTGGCCGCCCATCAATTCCACAAGACGCTTGCAGATGGCCAAGCCCAAGCCGGTGCCGCCATATTTGCGCGTGGTCGAGGCGTCGACCTGGCTGAACGATTTAAACAAATAATCCTGCTTTTCTTTCGGAATACCGATACCCGTGTCACGCACCGAGAAGTGCAGGACCATGGCCTCCGCTGGATTTGTGGATACGGAAGTTTCCTTGAAAACCTTAAGCACCACTTCGCCCTGCGCCGTGAATTTGATCGAGTTGCCAATGAGGTTAACCAGGACTTGTCGCAGCCGCGTGACATCGCCCGATATCACCAGCGGTATTGAATCGTCCACAAGATAAGCCAAATCAATTTTTTTCTCAGCAGCTTTGGGACCGAGCAGCTCAAGCGCTTCCTCGATACAGGTACGCAATTCAAAGGGATGATTTTCCAATTCCATTCGACCTGATTCGATTTTGGAAAAATCCAGCACATCATTAATAATGGAAAGCAAAGCCTCCCCGCTGCTCCGGATGGTTTCGACAAAATCGCGCTGCTGCTCCAATAATTCTGTATCCAGCAACAAAGTCGTCATGCCTATGACCCCGTTCATCGGCGTTCTAATTTCGTGACTGATGGTGGCCAGAAATTGCGACTTGGCTTGCGTGGCCTCCTCCAACTTCTGGTTCAGGGAAATAAGGGCCGCGTTGCTGTCCACCAACTGCAGCTGACTCTCGCGCAACGCACGATAAGCTTCGTCTCGCTGAATCTGATTCAAATACGCTCGGGAGTGATAGCAAACGCGGGCGATCAGCTCGATTTTATCGGGCAGCTTCACCAAGTAATCGTTGGCTCCGACTGAAAACGCCTGACTCTTGGTGAGGGGATCTTCCTTGGTCGAAAGAACGATGATGGGAATATTCTTTGTCTCGGCGTTTTCGCGGAATTGGCGCACCAAGGCGAGCCCATCTATTCCCGGCATAATGAGATCCTGCAAAATGACGGTCGGCTTGATACTGCCAGCCAGCGCAACCGCTTCCGCGCCATTGGCGCAATAATGGAAGTCGATGTTTTGCTCACTTGATAATTGGCGCCGAACGGCTTCACCAATCATGGCCTGATCATCCACTAAAAATACCATGATTTTGTAGTCCACGGTATTTTCCGAATAGACTTGGCTCTGAGAACCTATTTTTTTCATAAAATTGACGCTGCCTCCTTGATGGAAGGTGGAACAAATATCTTCTGCAAAGCCGGCCCAATTTGATTCAAAGGCAAAATATCCACGGCGGCTTCCAAGGTCGCAGCCGCCTTGGGCATTCCGTAAACCGCGCTCGAGGCCCGATCCTGAGCAATCGTGTGGTTGCCAGCTTCTCTCAACGCCTTGAGTCCTTTTGCCCCATCACGGCCCATACCCGTCAGCAACACACCGACAACTTTGCCACACCAGTGCTTCACCACGCTTTGAAAAAACACATCGACCGACGGGCGATAAATGGAATCCACCGGATCGTGCGTATAGCCCAGGGTATCTTTATTGAGAAAAACGAGATGATCCGCCGTGCTGGCCATGAATACGGTTCCGGTCGTGGGCTTGTCCCCCTGGCACGCCAACAGGACCGGCAGGCGCGAATGCTGATTCAGCCAATCTACCAAACTGGGCGTAAACTGTACGTCGACATGTTGGATGATCACAATCGCCGCTGGAAAATCTTTCGGTAAACTATCGAGTATCTCCACCAATGCAATCGGCCCTCCCGCAGAAGCGCCAATGACCACCAACTGGTTCTGCTTGGCCGCAATCGAATCGGCGGGGCCAGGTACGGAAGGGAGTTTTTGTGTGCGATTCGGGTCGTTGATCCGCCGACCCAGCATGTCGATTTTTTCGAGAAGCATCGCCGAGCCTTTTGAATCGGTCGCACCCAATACCGGTGTTTTAACGGCATCAAGCGCTCCGGCCCCCATCGCATCAAATACTCTTTCCGTATGGTCTTCCACCACGGCAGTAACGACAAGAATGGGACAAGGCGTGGCCGCCATGATCCGACGGGTTGCTTCCGCCCCATCCATCTCCGGCATGACCAAGTCCATCAAAATCAAATCGGGCGTATCTTCCGCACATTTTTTAACCGCGTCAGTTCCGGTTCGCGCCACCCACACCACCTCGTGCCCAGCCGTCACCAAAACACGGCGAATGGCCTCGATGGCAATCGACAGATCGTTGACGATGGCAATTCTCATTGGACGGGTTCTCCAATAAGGTCTCTGACGGCATTGAGCAACGTCTCATCATGGAAGCTCCCCTTGGTTAAATAATAATCGGCGCCCGCTTCCAGCCCCCGCTGACGGTCTTGCTCCCGGTCCTTGTAGGAAACAATCATCACCGGCAAGGACTTCGTGTTGAGGTCCTTTTTGATCAAAGTCACCAACTCGATGCCATCCATGCGCGGCATGTCCACGTCACTGATGATCAGATCGAAATGGCCCGTCCGCACGGCATTCCAACCATCGATGCCGTCAGTCGCGGCCTCAACCTCATAGCCGTGACTGCCCAGAAGTTTGCGTTCCAGTTCACGCACGGTCAGGGAGTCATCCACAATCAGGATTCTCTTCCTCTTTTTCGCCGCAATATCGGTCCCCTGTCCCGTCGCCCTGGTCAAGGTGCCTCCAGAAATCAGCTTGCCGATGGAATAAACCATGTCCTCAACGTCGATAATGAGCCCGGGCGCGCCGTCTTCCATTAGCGCGCCTGCACTGATGTTCTTGATTTTTCCCAGACGCGAATCGAGCGGATGCACGACCAGTTCGCGTTCACCCAGAAAACGATCCACGACGACTCCATAAAAATGATTCTGGTCCCCCACCACGATGACCGATAGCTCCTCGCCCCGGAAATTGGAATCACCACACTCCAGAATTTGATGAGCGGTAATCAAACCGATTTGTCGCCCGTCGAAATTGAAATGCTGACGTCCCTCCAAAATCTCGATCTTTGCCTTCGGTAATCTCAAGGTGCGGATAATGTAGGCCAGGGGAAAGGCATACGGCTCGCCACCGATATCCACCAATAAGGTGCGCACGACCGAAAGAGTGAGCGGCAGTTGCAGCTGAAAACGTGTTCCCTTGCCAATCTCGGAAAACACCCGCACCGTCCCTCTCACCTGCTTGATCATGTTTTGAACCACATCCAGCCCCACCCCACGCCCGGAAATTTCCGTAACAACTTTCTTCATGGTGAAGCCCGGCAGAAAAAGAAACTCGAATAATTCCGCATCGCTCAACTTCGCGGCGGTTTCATCTCCAACCAGTTTCTTTTCGAGCACGGCACGCCGTAAAATATTTGGATCGATGCCCGCTCCATCATCGGAAACCATCACTTGTAAAATCCCGGCATTATGTCGGGCATCGAGCCGCACAAAACCTTCGCTTGGCTTGCCCGCCTGAAGACGTTCCTGGGGAAGTTCAATGCCATGGTCCACTGCATTGCGCAGCAGGTGCGCCAGAGGTGCTTCCAGCTTTTCGAGCATGTCACGATCCACGCTCGTCGTTTCACCGATTATTTCCAACTTTACTTCCTTGCCCAGGGAATGGGCGATGTCCCGCACCATGCGTGGAAAACCGTGAATGCCATCGGCAAAAGGCCGCATCCGGCAGGCCAGCGCCTCGTCATACAGACGGTGGGAAAGATTGGTCGAACGCTGTTCAAATACGTCCAACTCTCCCAGGCGATCGACCAGGAACTGCCGACACTCCAACACCTTATTTTGCAACGCAGCCAATCGCATTTGAATTTGTTCGTCCCTCTCCTTCTCGGACAAAGTTTCACGCAAGGAATCCACCATGCGAAGCAGCTCTCCGTGCTGGCGTTTAAGCCGCAACAAGGAATCCGCAAATGGATTCAGGCGGCGCGATTCCACGAGCGACTCTCCCGCCAGACCGAGCAAACGATTGAGATGATCGGCGGTAACGCGCAGGACGCGATCCACATTGGAATGGTCCGCGGCAGGGCGCTCAGAACTCAACGTTTTTTCGACTGGGATTCGATTCAACTCCTTTTTCGGGGCGGTTACTTCGGCTGAGTCTTCCAGAAATTCCGTTAATGCCGTGACAAAAGCATCGATTTCCTCTTTTTGTTCGTTTTCCCATACGGCTGCGTTTGATTCCGGTGTTTGTGAAATCTTGATGAGCAAATCGACGCCTCCCAGCAATAGATCGATTTGTTCCTGCCCCAGAACAATCTTTTCCTTTTGAGCGGCAACAAAGCAGTCCTCCATCGCATGCGCCACCCGCACGGCGGTTCCAAGATCGACAATACGGGCCGCGCCCTTTAGGGAATGAGCCGCGCGCATCAAAACTTCCAACTGTTCGGCCGTATGACTGTCTTGCTCCAAGGACAAGAGACCCGCCGTCAAGGTCTTCGATTGATTGTCCACCTCGATCCGAAACAAATCGGCCATCGAAAAATTGCTCAGATCTTCACCGCTCATGACAGCCCCTTATTCAAGGTGTAAAACAACAACTGTTCATCGAGACAACCGACCGACCTGTTCTGCCACGACAACACTCCTGTCGTATGCACGGCAACGGCTCCGGCCAATGTTGCCGGAACCTGACCCACCTCTTTGGGGTTGAAATGATGAATGCCTCCAATTTCATCGACCGGGAAAACCAATCGTCTGCCCTCATCGCTAATCACCAGCAGTCGATGTTGTGCCATTCGTTTTTTATCCTGACTCCCGTTCTCCCGTTCCTTTTCCAGACCGAGCGCCCGGATCAGTGAAATGCAAACCAGTAATTCTCCCCGAATGTTGACGATGCCGAGAACAAGGCCATTGCGACGATGGGGCAAGGAGTGAATTGTTTTTAACTCCGCCACCTCTTTGAAAACCTTGGTGGAAAGAGCAAACCATTCCGATCCAAGACAAAAAATAACGGTGGAGTGGATGTTCGCCTCCTTGAGCTCTTTTTTCCTGGCCACCAAGCCAGTCCATTCCTCGAGATAATGGGACGGCAAGGCCCGATCGAGCAATTGCATGGCCCCGGCGGAATAGGTCGGGCAATTTCGGCAGTGAATATGTTTCTTTAATTCCGGACAATCGGCGTTGCCCCAAATGCCGATTTTATTCCAGCAGTCGTTGATGGAAAGAATCTCAGACATGCTGCATCCTTTCCTTGATGCGGTGGGCTCGGGCCCGGAGATTTTGCACGGTAGCCACGTCACCTTCTTTTTCGGCGGCATAAGCCAGATGCATCAAGGATTCGTAATGCTCTGGATCGAGATACAGTGCCTTGCGATAATACGTCCGGGCTTTTTCCCTGTCTCCGTTCGCGTCAAAAATCACCGCCATCAAATAAAGGGCTTCGACCGAAGAAGGCTGAATCTTTAGATAATTTTCGCAGACTTTCACCGCGTCCTCCAAACGTCCTTCATCTGCAAACCGTCGAGCCAATTTTAAATCGATTTCCGCTTTCTCAGTTGAAGCTGGATGAGGGTGTCCGAGGGCAACCCGTTGAGTCTTCAAGCGAGACTTGGGCTTAAGCACGGGCACGGCCAGCATGACCGGTGCTTTTCTAGGCCGTGAGATTTTTTTCTCTGCCGGTCGTTTTTGCGGAGGAGTCGTTCCATGACGAAACGCAAAAGCCAGCGGACGTTTGGCCGAAACAAATTGATGATTTAACAGTAAAGCGGCTTCGGCTGGACCGACAAAAAGGAGTCCTTCGGGCGTCAGCAGGCGTTTCAGGGCTTCTATCGCGCGGGTTTGCGCAGGCAAATCGAGATAAATCAGCAAGTTGCGACAAAAGATAAAATGAAAGAAATGTGATCCCGGGAAAAAATCGGGACTAAGCAGGTTTCCTTGCTGAAAAAGGACCCTCTTGCGAATTCCTTCCGACAAACGGTAGCCGTGAGAGCCCGTTTCGAAATAACGGTCGCGAAAATCGAGGTTTTTACCGCGAAACGAATTCCGACTATAAACAGCCTTGCGAGCCCGCACCAACGCCCGCTCACTGATGTCCACAGCATCGATTTGGAAACTATCCGCAGAGAGTCCGAGTTCATCCAGAGTCATGGCCATGGAGTAAGCCTCTTCGCCGGTTGCGCAAGGGATGCTCAGCAATCGCAGTTTGTGAGGAGAGCCGGTGGGCAGCCATTCGTGAAGAACGAATTGCCCCAAGGCGACAAACGCTTCCTGATCGCGAAAAAACCATGTTTCCGAAACCACCACGGCCTCGATTAATTCCTGGAGTTCCGTTGCGGATGACAGGAGTTTTTCCAGATAGGCGGGCTGTTCTTTCAGGCCACAGGCCGTCATGCGCGCCTGGATCGCCCGCTCAATGGTGGCAATGCCAACCGAGGCTGCGTCCAAGCCGATGACTTGCGCGAGCAAATTTTCTATTTCAGCAAGCACCACAAACGTGTTCCTCGGTTTGGCGGAATAATTGGTCCCGCAGAGTTTCCGGCAGCAACTTTTTCACATCGATCCGTTGAATGAGACCGCGAGGGTCCTTGGCGACGGGGCCAAGAAAGGGAGCATCCGGCGTATCGACGCCGGCATCATTAAACGCCATCGGATCCAGGCGAATGGTTTCCGTCACCATCTCCGCCTTTAAACCAAGAACATGCCGTTTCTCCGCTTCGATCGGGTAGCGCACCAGGATAAGGCGCGTGCTAAGCTTGGTGGCCGAAAGTCGTCCGGTGGACACTTCGCTTAGATCGATCACCGGCACCAACAGACCATGGTAGTTGAGAATCCCCGCAACTCCCCGTGGCGCCTGAGGAATTTCCTTCAAAGTTACCAGCGGCACGATTTCGACAACCTGGCTTGCTTCCAGCCCATAGCGGTCCTTGCCGATTTGGAACAGAAGAAACAACATGGCATCCTCTCTACACCTTGAATTGCTCCAAACCTGATTTTAAACGCTCCGATACTTCCTTGAGCTGTTCGATGCCCAGATTGGATTGGCGAAGCGATTCGACGGTTTGTTGCACGGCCTCGCTCAATTGCCCCAAGGATTCGCTGATTTGCTGGGCTCCCGTTGCCTGTACTTGCACGCCCTCGTTAACCGTTTCGAAACGCGGCGTCAGCGCCTGAACCTGTTGAATAATTTGGGTCAATTGCGTGCTGACTTGCTGGATCTCCTGCACGCCACCTCGCACCTCTTCGGAAAATTTATCCATGCTCATCACCCCGGCGGAAACGGCCGATTGCATTTCCTTCACCGTCTGGTCGATATCATACATGGCGACCGCCGTTTGATCGGCCAAACGACGAATTTCTGTTGCCACCACCGAAAAGCCCCGGCCATATTCACCGGCTTTTTCAGCTTCAATCGCTGCATTCAAGGAAAGCAAGTTTGTCTGGTCGGCCACTTTGGTAATGGTGGTGACAACTTGATTGATGTTGCCCGCTTTCTCGCTCAAGGCCGTCAGTCTGGCGTTGATCGACTCTCCCGCCTCTTTGATGTGACGCATGGTTTCTTCCATCCGTCCGAGGCTCGACTGCCCGATGTCCGCGAAGCCAGCGGTCTGTTCGACCATCTTGTCCACTTCATCCACCGTTTTTCCCAATTCCTTGGCCGTGGCCGTAATTTCCTTGGCGGTGGCTCCAATTTCGGAAACGGTAGCCGCGGTTTCATTCGCGGTCGCCTGTTGCTGTTTTCCCGTCGCGGCGATTTCCACCACGGAAGAATTCACCCGGACACCCGATTCCTGCATGTTTTCCGTCAACCCCTTGAGGACATTGATCATTTGCAAAATATTGACGCCAAGCCATCCGCACAAAATCAAGACGATGATGTTGGAGACGTATTGGTAGATTTGTGCCGAGCTGGATTTATCCAATTCTATCTTTCCATCCTGGAGAGTTTGATCGTCTATATCGTCCAACAACGAGATGTACTGCTTGTAGCCGGGTAGGTAGTTTTCTCCGTAGAGTTTGACCGCTCCTACCGGATCTTTCTCCATGCTCTCCAAAATATTGTTTCCAACCGGTTGAAATGTTTTCGCGTCAAAGTCGCTCAAGCTTTGCACGTTTTTAAGCAGATCGGGCTGCTCTTGCACCAATGTCCCAAGCTCTTCAAGAGCCTTCGCCCGATCGTCATCCGCATCCTGTTTGGCCTTTTTTTCCACCTCATTTTTTGGATCAAGCAGCAAGAGAGACAGACTTCCGCTTATTTGCGATAGGTCATGACGCATGCGGTCAGTTGTATTCATCACCGCTAATTCCCGGTGATCCACGTTTGTTGCAATCCAATCCATGTGCCGATCAACCCACCAGGCAAAAACATCATCAAAGATGATTAGAACTATAATACCTCCCAATAAAAATTTTATCCGACGGGAGATAGACCATTTTTTCATTTTAATTTGGGTTAGTTATTTGACATGATAACACAATGTTTTAAGTATGGCCAGAAACTTAGATTATCAACTTAACAAGTGCTCTGAGTGATCCCAATCTCGTACTGGACAATTACCGCGTCTCACCTGATACGGTTAAGTCATTCACCTTTTGGAAATTGTCGCTCCATCTTCTTTCGTGCAAGCTTTGACTCCTGATTCAACTATCGCCCGAGTGATGGAATGGCAGACATACAGGGCTTAAAATTGCGCCTCTGGCCTTTTCATAGCATTTCTTTTTGCTTCATAAGCTGCTTATTTTTAATTAGTTGCTTCATTTCGACCAAAAAAGAAAGGCAAAGAAAAGCCGTGAAATAAACAGGTAAACTGTCACAAAAAGTGGCACAAACTACGTGATAGTTTTAAGGCTCAGTAAAACCTCTCACCAAGTCTGGAAATCGTTGTAATGTTTTCTCAGGATCGCTCTCTTGCATAGAATGTAGAGCCTTATCGAACGCGGAGGGAAGAGGGCCGTCCGGCAGGCGGTCCTGTGTATATCCCACGGCAGGGTCCTCATCGGGATAAGGGATTTCCACTCTTTGTACCGGACTAAAAACTTCAAGCATGTTGCTTGTGGGTCGCGCATCAACTTCGGGGGAGTAGTGGCCTCCGTCAAATTTTTGAGCCAAGAATTTTAAGATCGAAACATGATCATGGAGCCCGTCGACGACGGTTAGGGGCTGTACATATGGCGAAATGACAAAAGCAGGTACCCTTACGCCGGTGGATTCAAATCTGGGGTAGTTCTCTCCAGGAGGTGGAGAAGTCTTCACGGTTTGATCGGGTGGTACGTGATCAAAAAAACCACCATGTTCGTCATAGGTCACGATCAAGACCGATTTCGACCATCGATCCGGATTGGAAATCAAATCGGTATAAACACGCTTGAGGAACTTTTGGCCATTGCTCATAGGCGAAGGTGCGTGATCATCAGCCGGTGGATCTATATGAGGGGCATCCGTATAACGGGGTTCGATAAAAATCACCTGCGGAAAACTGGCTGTATCTTCACCTTTTATATCGACGCGAAACTGGCTGTAAGACTTAAACTTGTCGCCTTCGAGGATGGTCGGAATCATTCTCGGCATCATCGCGAAAAAAGGGATTCCATCGTGATAAACACGCCAACGTATGCCACGTGCGGTCAGCCAGTCGTAAACCAAGTCTTGTTCTGGCAAAGTCAGATCTGCGTTAACATCAATTTTCGAATAACCACTCATGGCCATGAGACGGTTGGGTTGAGTACCTGCCGGAAGCGAAGAAAACCAACGATTGAATATTGCAAAATTACGCGCAAAAAAATCTGTAGAGGGAAGATCGTCTGCTTCGAAATGGCTCATCACAAGAGGAAGATTGGCGTCAGGATCAAAGCTGGCGAAACTTTCAACGAAACCATTCATGGGATAGGTTGGGTTCGGTTGACCAAGTTGTACGGCGATATTTTTCCTTTCATGCGGAGGATCGCCAACGAGTTTCTTATTGGGATCGCTCAGGCGAAACGGATAATAACTTTTGTTATTGAAGGCATTGGCGTACTTGAGCCGCCATTCGTAGTCATCTTTTAGTCCGTCAACTTCGGATCGAGCCACGGCAGGCAGGCTCAAGTATCCCAACATGTGGTCGAAGGACCGATTCTCCATCATGAGAATAACGACCGTATCAATTGAATTAAGGTCAAAGGGCATGGCTAAAAGTAACTTGTATTTTACTGCAATCGATCACTTTCGATTTTGGTATAAAGTTCCCTAGGTTGAACGAAGGGCCTATTAAGTTATCCTCCCAAGCTGGCACAGGTAGCGCAGCTCTGTCATCCCGAGCCTGTCGACATGCATACGTTTTGGCTACTTTCTAACCTCTCGCTGACGACATGTATAAAAAAATGGCTTTTATATGCATGTCAATGTGCGCTATTCTTCTGCATGGCTTCGATTACACCGTTGCATCTTCTTGTGCGAGATCGGTTTGAGACTAAGCCGATTTTGAAAAAGCTTGCCTCCGCCAGCCGAATTACTTCATCAATCAACGCCTTGTTTCCATCCTCATTGGAAATACCAACTAATCCATAGTTGAATCTGTCAGTAGCGTCTCGGACTAGGTACTTGTTTTCCTAATCGCCCATAGATTAGTTGCCGAAGGCTTGAGATGCTTTGGCGTAAAGTCAGACTATCGGCTGCGAGGAGGCGAATCGACCATCCGCCTGCGCAAAGCTTGGAAGCCGCGATTCTTACAGAGATATTATCGCCAAGCGCTGAAGCGGCATAGGCAAAATCGGGCTCCCAGTTTTCGCTGGCAGATGAAATCACGATGATCCCGGCATAATAGCTGGCCGGAAAAAGCGCGGTAAGGCCGGCGAGGCTGGAGTCGTGCGGCGTGATGGATGCCCGCTCGCGGTGTACGGCACGACCCGCCGCACGAATATCAGTCCACCAGGAATACTGAGCGAATGCGAACGCTTCGCCGGAGGCGACCCGTCCGGGAGCCAAAGTTTCCAAATAAATTAGTTCACCTCCTTGTTCAACGTTAACATTGGTTTTTTGGAAGGAGCGCGAGTCGCGTTGCGGAATGGAAATTTCAGGAAAGACGTCGAGACTGCCTCCGGCGCGAATTTCAAAAGTTTGCTCAAGACGCGCTTCCCGTTCTTTGGAAGGATGAAAACGGGCCGCCGAGGGGCTGGATAAAAGCACACGGGCTCCCGGTTCGACGATCACATGAGTTGTGATGCAATCACCGCCAAAGATGCCTGCGGTTTGGTTGACGACATTGACGAGTAGTGTATCTCCATTCCAATACGCCTTGCTCAAATGAATAGGCGCCGAAAACGATTGTTCGGCGAGGAAGGTGCCGCGTTCCGGATCGGACGCGCAAACCAGATGGAGATTTCCATTGAGGCCCCTGCGTACCGGATCAGACAAAGAGATACTCCCGTTTAAGCCAGCTCAGAATGTCGTCGCGACCCACGCCCGATTTCAAATCGGCAAAGATGAAGGGGCGTTTCTCGCGCATCAGCAAAGAATCGCGTCGCATGACTTCCAGATCAGCTCCCACATACGGTGCCAGGGTAATTTTGTTGATGAGAAGCAGATCACTATGACGAATGGCGGGGCCACCTTTACGCGGAATCTTGTCCCCTTCCGCAACATCGATGACGTAGATGAAAGCGTCGACGAGTTCAGGAGAAAAAGTGGCTGAGAGATTATCGCCGCCGCTTTCGATCAAGATGACTTCGAGATCGGGATGGAGCATTTCCAATTCATGCACGGCTGCCAAATTCATACTGGTATCATCCCGAATCGCTGTATGCGGACACCCTCCGGTCTCAACCCCTAGAACGCGATTGGCAGGCAACGCGTTGTTGCGCACCAAAAACTCGGCATCTTCACGTGTGTAAATGTCGTTCGTTATGACTCCAAGGCTGAACTCATCGCGCAGCCATTCGCATAAACGCAGAACCAGCATGGTCTTACCGGAACCGACGGGGCCGCCGATGCCGAGGCGAACGATACGCTTAGGGGTTTTAGGAGATGAAGAGCCGCTCATAGGCTATTTCATGTTGCATGGAGGCGATTTCCACCAGCGGATCAAACCAACCCAGTTCTTCGCGCGTGATGGCAAGAGAAAGAGCTACCCTTCCCTCCATACATGAAAGTGACGCGGTAAGCACGCGCTGCGCAGCATCTTGTCCAATGCGCAGGAGCTTCGGAGCAGAGAGACATGCGGCACTGAGGCTTTGAAAAGCCCACGACGTTAGCAACGCCTGCTGCGGAAGCGCTGCCAGGCCTGCCCCGTAGACGACGGCGTGGTGGGCGTTGCTTCGGCCTTCCTCCACCGCGCGAGCAAAAGCAGTCAGCATGGGGGACGCATCACGAAAAGCGTGAAGTCGGCGACGTCCGGTGGCGCGACTGGCTTCGCGCATTTCCCGCGCGGTCTTGGTCGCATCGACACAAGCATCAAGCGCTATCAAGTCTGATTCATCGCCATTCAATGCGGCTTCCTGTGCAAAACGAACGACCGGCAGTTCAAAGTGGATCAACATGGGCCAAAGATGTTGTTCGAGATGATGAGCCATCGATTCCGCATCGTGCACCAGGCCGAATCGCACGATCTGCTCAAATCCGTAGGAATGGGCATAGCCTCCGGTCGGGAAAGCCGAGTCCGTTACCTGCAAAAGTCGGGCAAGCCAGGGAAATGCGGGTGAAGTATCCTTATGCATGGTGATGATGGGAATGATCGTGGTGATGGTGAGCGCCAGCCGACAGGGGCAGAAAAACGCACCTTACTCGCCTAAATGGAATGTTTTCACGGGAGAGAAGTTGCAATACCGCGGGGTCTTCCGTTACCCGCACCGCGTCAGCCAGTACCTGCACGCCAAAGTGGAGATTGCCGAGGCTCCACGCCACACGAGCGGCTTGTTCCAGTGTTGCAATCGGAATTTCCAACACCTCCTCCGGCATTTGTTCCAAGACGTAATGCTGGGTGCCATCGACAAAGAAGTGAGAGCTGTGAGTCAACGCTTCTTCGAGATCGAAACCAAACTCCCTGCCATCTTCGGCGACGCCACGCCAACGCCGCTTAGCAAGGGTCACGCGATCGGCAAGCAACCGTACATGGTGATGATGTCCGTGCGTCCCGTGATGATGGGGAATTTTTTGGATGAGAGTCAGTTCGGCCATAAGTATTTCCGGGGAATTAAAACAGAAAGTACCGCTGAGCCATCGGCAGAATCTTGGCCGGTTCACAATGAAGTTCCCGACCATCGGCTTTGACGGTGTAGGTTTCCGGATCGACCTCAATTTTGGGCAGCGAGGCATTCCAGACGAGATCACGCTTGGTTATGTTTCGCGTATTAAGCACAGCGACAAGATGCTTCTGAAGCTGGAGTTCGCTCAGCGTTCCCAACTCCAGAGAGGCCTTGCTGACAAAGGTCAGCGAGGTCTTGAACTTGGCGCGTCCGTGAGCGGCAAATTGCGGGCGGTAGAGCGTCGGTTGAGGCGTGGGGATGGAGGCATTCGGGTCACCCATGTTTGCGTAAGCGATAAGTCCGCCTTTGATGATCAGCTCGGGTTTAACGCCAAAAAAAGCCGGTTTCCAGAGAACAAGGTCCGCGAATTTTCCTTTTTCAATGGAACCGACTTCATGTGCGATGCCATGGGTAATTGCGGGATTGATCGTATACTTGGCGAGGTAACGCAAGGCGCGGAAATTATCTGCTGCGTTGTGCGAAGAAGCTCCCGGCGCGGAATCAGGATCAAGTTTGCCAAACTGAGTCTTCATCTTGTGCGCGGTTTGCCAGGTACGAATGATCACTTCACCCACGCGCCCCATCGCCTGGCTGTCACTCGAAAGCATGGAGAACGCGCCAAGATCGTGGAGCATGTCCTCCGCCGCGATTGTTTCGGGACGAATGCGCGATTCGGCGAAGGCGACATCTTCCGGAATTTTGGAATCGAGATGATGGCAGACCATGAGCATATCGAGATGTTCGTCGATGGTATTAACCGTGAAAGGGCGCGTCGGATTGGTGGAAGAGGGAAGTACGTTGGCCTCACCACAAACTTTAATGATGTCGGGTGCGTGGCCGCCGCCTGCACCTTCCGAATGGTAGGTGTGAATCGTACGGCCCTTCATCGCACGTAGTGAATCCTCGACGAAACCCGATTCGTTGAGCGTGTCGGTGTGAATAGCGACCTGCACATCAAACTCATCCGCCACACCAAGGCACGTGTCGATGGCGGCGGGAGTCGTACCCCAATCCTCGTGCAGTTTCAATCCAATGGCCCCGGCCCGTACCTGCTCGCGAAGTGGTTCCGGGCTCGACGCATTCCCCTTGCCGAGAAAACCGAGGTTCATCGGATATTCCTCCGCCGCTTCGAGCATCCGATGCATGTTCCAAGGACCGGGCGTGCAGGTCGTCGCGTTGGTGCCGGTGGCTGGCCCTGTACCGCCCCCAATCATGGTCGTGATGCCGCTCGAAATTGCCTCAGTGATTTGCTGCGGACAGATGAAATGGATATGACTATCGATTCCCCCAGCGGTCAAAATGCAGCCTTCTCCAGCGATTACTTCGGTCGCTGCACCGATAATCATCGTGACGCCATTTTGAATGAGCGGATTTCCCGCATGTCCGATTCCCGCAATGCGTCCATTCTTGATACCAACATCGGCTTTGATGATGCCTGCCACCGCATCAACAATCAGCACATTGGTAATAACCAAATCGAGCGATTCGTTGGCTAGAGCCAAGGGTGATTGTCCCATGCCATCGCGAATCACTTTGCCACCGCCGAATTTTACTTCATTGCCATAGCCGCCATTCTCGGCAATCAAATCGCGCTCCACTTCGATCCACAAATCGGTATCGGCAAGCCGCACCTGATCGCCCGTAGTGGGACCGAACATCTCCACATAAGCGCGTCGTGAAATTTCCAGGGGCATAAAAGTTTCGTGTGGAAGACGACGTTAAGGCAGGCGACCGTTCACTCCATTGTTCAAGCCGTAAACCTCGCGTTTGCCCGCCAGTGCTACCAAAATCACTTCCTTGGTATCGCCCGGTTCGAAACGAACCGCATTCCCCGCTGGAATGTTCAAGCGAAAGCCAAGTGTCTTCTCCCGGTCAAATGAAAGAGCGCTATTTACTTCAAAGAAATGAAAATGGCTGCCCACCTGGATGGGACGGTCTCCCGTATTCGATACGGCAACGCGAATTTCCGCTAACCCCACGTTGGCTTGAAGTGGAGGCGCTCCGGCTGGGGTGCAAATTTCGCCGGGTATCATCGGATGGGGTGATGAACGGTGACAAGTTTTGTCCCGTCAGGAAAAGTCGCTTCCACCTGCACATCATGGATCATCTCAGGGACGCCTTCCATGACATCAGCGCGTTTTAAAAGCGTCGCGCCGTAACTCATTAAATCCGAGACACTGCGACCATCGCGCGCACCTTCAATAATTTCATAGGTAATGATGGCCACCGACTCAGGATAATTGAGCTTGAGCCCACGCTTTTGGCGGCGCCGGGCCAAATCGGCCGCTGTCACAATAAGCAGTTTTTCTTGTTCACGTGGCGTCAGGTGCATGGACTCAGTGGACTAGCAAGAAGCGTGACACATCGATTGCGAAGTACAATTACATCTATTGAGTACTGCATATTAGGCTGACGGGGGTATCTCCACGCACAGACGGGGAACGAGTCTACCCGCGCATCTTGATAAAAGGCTTGAACGCCATCTCCACCTTCGTTAGTTTTATCTCCTTGCCAACATGCGGGTGTAACTCAGTTGGTAGAGTGCAACCTTGCCAAGGTTGATGTCGCGAGTTCGAGTCTCGTCACCCGCTCATCTCTATGTATGCCAATAACTTAGAGATGACTCATGGGTTCTGGTATAACGAATTTAGGCCTGCAGGTATAACACAACGCCTATTTCAAAGAATGTCGTAGAGTGAATAAGAAGCTGAAGCCGCGAAGAAAGACCAAAGAATATCAACTAGATACCTCGCACCTCTGAAGCACAAGCTTTAGACCAAACTTCTTTGCAATTGGTATCGAGCTTTACAACAAATTGACCTTGGTCGAATTGCCCCTTTACAAAAGGGTCCTTTATCAATCATCGGTGATCTCAGACGTAGACGTAATAAGGGTCGCCCAAAGTGAGCCCTTCGTCAGTATATTCCTCATCGATAGAAAAGGCCGTGGTCAGAGCCTCTTGAATGTCTTCACGGCGCTTGTTGATGCTTAGGCCAGCAAGTTCACTGAGATAATTCTGACTTAGTTCCATATCGGTCGTCTTCAGGTTGCCGTTGCAAAAATGAAAGAGATCTTTCGCGGAGGGATAGAGCCCTTCCTCATTACGAGCAGATAAAGGATCGCAGATCCCAAAAAGAAGCAGGATGGAGAGGCTTGAGACCACTGCTTGCGTAAACTGAAGAGGAACCGGCAACGTGATCCGGGGCAACTGCCTACGGCGATGATGCGTGGCATAGGCAACGACAGCATTACCGGGCATTTTTAGCAGTGTATCCACATTACCTGTTGCGAGGGCTTGGAGAACCTCCCGCTGATCGAGCAATTCCGGCTCGCGTTGCTGCAAGATTTGCATCACATCTCCGAACCGATGGAATGGCAGTAGATAAAGAAGTCTGTTCAATAAAAAGCGTGCGCGCTGCAGTCGGAATCGTTGCGCCGTATTAGAGGTCTCAGCATCTCCTTCACTCAGTTGTAAATATTCTCGCTCCAGGTCATCTCGAATGCTTTGCCCAAAACCGACTAACTGATGACGGGTTGTCCTGAAGGCGTCGACGACTAAACGAGCGCCGGAATCATAAAGAGTCTCGATCTTTTGAATAAAGCTCCCGGGCGGTTCCTGATGATAGAACCTCTCCAGAGGAAGAAAAATTTCCTCATCCTGCAATTGATCGATAACGTCCCGAAATAGGCGGTGCCGCAGTACGGCCAATGTCTTAAGTTGAAGAAGAAAAAAGTTGAACCTATTTTTCTGAAGCGGGAGAAGCGATCGCTGGCTGGTCAGCCATTCCTCACTTTCAATGATGTCCCAT
>Ga0206954_1035_pt1 | contig 40374 bp, 38 predicted proteins | sample Alteio_BWOrgHeat_37_FD_153250 | JGI IMG/M metagenome (GOLD analysis project Ga0206954, IMG submission 153250) | Enriched cells from forest soil in Barre Woods Harvard Forest LTER site, Petersham, Massachusetts, United States -... | ecosystem: Environmental > Terrestrial > Soil > Temperate forest >...
GGGATATTGCCGCCTTTTTAAAGATCGCGGTTAAAAGGCCTGATGTTACCGCTTTTAAGGTTGCTAATACCAGCCGCAGTATAAAGGTTATTGTTGAAAATGAGCAGGCCGCACCCCGGTATTCCGGTGTGACCATTTCGGGCGTGGAAGTGAAAGAATCTCCTGCCTGGTTGAAGGAAAGATTAGCAGTGATCGGGATACGATCGATCAACAATATTGTCGATGCCACTAACTACGTATTACATGACCTGGGTCAGCCTTTGCATGCTTTCGACGCGGATGAGATTAGTAAGGACACTGTTCTTGTTAAAAATTGTCCGGAAGGAACACCTTTCGTGACGATTGACGGCGTAGAGCGTAAATTATCCGCCGATGATTTAATGATCTGTGATGGTGACGGCAAGCCGATGTGCATCGGTGGTGTCTTTGGCGGGACCAACTCAGGCGTTAAGGCAAGCACGCAAAGCATCTTTTTGGAAAGTGCCTGGTTTAACGCTGTGTCTATACGCAAAACCTCCAAACGTCATGGACTAAAAACGGATGCCTCATTCAGGTTTGAGCGCGGTACCGATCCGGATATGACGGTATTCGCCCTAAAGCGGGCTGCGTTGTTGATACTGGAAATTGCTGGCGGTAAAATATCGTCGGAAATCTCCGACAATTACCCCAACTCGGTTGCGCCGTTTGCTATCGATGTTACTTATAAGACTATCGACAGGCTCATTGGTAAACAAATTCCGCATGGAGAGATCAAAGATATTCTAACTGCGCTTGAGATAAAGATCGTTGGCGAAACCGGCGACGACCTCGATTTGCGGGTGCCGCCTTATCGCGTGGATATTACGCGTGATGTTGACGTGGTGGAGGAGATCTTACGCATTTACGGCTATAACAACATTGAGATACCAACCCAGATACGGGCTTCGCTGAACAATTCAGCAAGACCGGAAAAAGATTCCGTTCAAAGCCAGTTATCCGATTTGCTCACTGCAAACGGGTTTAACGAGATCATGTCGAACTCGCTCACCAAATCGGCTTATTCGTCTGACCTGGATAAGGCGGTAAAGATTTTAAACCCCTTGAGTAACGACCTGGATGTAATGCGTCAAACGATGCTGTACTCGGGCCTGGAAGCGGTGGCTTATAATCAAAACCGCAAGAATGCCGATCTGAAGCTGTACGAATTCGGCAAAGTTTATTCGGTTGAGGAAGAAAAATATACAGAGACGCAGCGTTTTGCAATTTTTGTATCAGGCGCAACCGCCGGCGAACAGTGGAACCAAAAGGCTAAAGCGGTTTCGTTTTATAACTTAAAAGCGATTGTTGATGGTTTGTTGGCAAAACTGAATATTACTGATTTTTCGGTAGAGGATTCAACCTGCAGCCGTATAGCCTATGGCCTTCAATATAAATTGAATGGGAAACAACTGGTAAAATTCGGTTCGGTTAAGGGGGAAGCGCTAAAGAAGGCCGACGTTGACAAAGAGGTTTTTTATGCCGACTTTAATTTCGATATGGTGCTGAAAGCCGCCCGGAAAAATAAGATCGTTTATAAAGAAATTTCAAAATACCCGGCGGTGCGCCGCGACCTTTCCATGCTGATCGATAAGTCGGTTAGTTTTGGTCAGTTAAAACAGATCGCCCAAAAAGCCGAGCGCAAATTATTGCAGGAAGTAAATGTTTTTGATGTTTACGAAGGCGATAAACTCCCGGCAGGCAAAAAATCCTACGCACTGAGCTTTATTTTGCAGGATGATGAAAAGACACTTGCGGATAAAGCGATCGACAGCATTATGCAAAAGCTGATCTATAATTTGGAGAAAGAAGCGGGAGCGGAGATCAGGAAATAGTTGATTAGGTTGATTGAGTTAGATTAAGTTGATTGGTTGTATTTTTGGAAATATTGAAATATCTTTCGGGCAATAAAATTTTAACAGTAACTTAATCAACTTAATAAACTTAATCTAACTCAATCAACAAAAAAAACATGGCCCTTACCGAGCAGCTGAGCAGAATTGTTGACCGTACCGAACGGCTGATAGAGCTTTGCGCTGCTTTACAGGAGGAAAATGACTTGCTGAAACTGGAGAGCGAAGCCCTCACGGTGGCCCTTGATGCAAGCAAAAACAAGACAAAAGAACTGGAGGAAAAGCTGAAAGCATTGAAGATGGCGAGGTCGTTTTCAGAAACAAATGAAAAAAGTCTTGACATAAAGCAAAAAATTAACGAATTTGTGCAGGAAATAGATAAGTGTATTGTATTATTGAAAAAATAGTACAAATTGTGAAACGCTCAGATGGGAGAAATCTCGATAAAAATAAATATTGCTGACAGAGTTTACCCCTTAAAGGTAAACATGGAAGAGGAAGAAATTATACGACGCGCAGCTAAATTAATTAACGACCGGATAAAAGAGTACCAGGAAAATTACGCGGTGAGGGATAAGCAGGATCTGCTTTCGATGTGTGTGTTGCATTATGCAACGTCCTCATTAAAAGCCGATAGGAAGCTTACGGTTGAAGATGCGGAGGTAACTGATAAGGTTTACCAGTTGGATCATTTGTTGACAGAATTCTTTTCAAAGCAATAACGTTCTTTGCATAATTGATGAGCAAATTAAGATTTAACCGCGGTTAAATTTTAGGTTTCACTATTAAAAACTTAACGCTTCAATATCAGGAGGTCAAAGTAAGAGCATGCGTTACGCGTTCTACGTTTAACGGTAACCCATGATCTCAAAATTCCTACCAGAAGTTTTTAAATACATGACACTTAAAAATTTAGTTGCGGTTTTTTTATTTACACCAATTATATATATTAACAAATGAGTTCAACCATATTATATCTCATCATCGGCATACTTGTCGGGGGGCCCGCAGGGTTCCTGATGGGACGCGTCATGCTGAGAAAGCTTTTTAAAGACCAGGAAGTATCCGCTCAAAATAAAGTAAAAAAGATACTGAAAGATGCTGAAAACGACGCGGAGATACTGAAGAAAAACAGGCTGCTGGAAGCAAAAGAGAAATTTTTGCAAATGAAAACCGAGCACGAGCAGCAGGTAAACGAGCGAAACAACTCGGTGAACCAGCGCGAGAACGGCGTAAAGCAAAAGGAGCAATCGCTCAATTCGCGTTTGGAGAACATGAACCGCAAGGAAAGTGAGATTGATAACGTGCGTAAAAACCTGGAGCGGCAAACCGAAATCGTGCTTAAAAAACAGGAAGAGGTGGAGGCAGTTAAGAGTCAGCACGTGCAGCAATTGGAAACCATTGCCGGCCTTAGCGCCGAAGATGCCAAAAACCAGCTGGTAGACAATTTGCGTGAAGAAGCCCGTGCAAAGGCAATGGCGCAGATCAAGGACATTGTTGACGAGGCTAAGCTTACGGCTACCAAAGAGGCCAAAAAGATCGTCATCCAAACCATTCAGCGTACGGCTACGGAAAGCGCTATTGAAAACACGGTCTCTATTTTCAATATTGAAAATGACGAGATCAAAGGCCGCATTATTGGTCGCGAAGGAAGAAACATCCGCGCATTGGAAGCCGCCACTGGTATCGAGATCATTGTGGATGATACGCCGGAAGCGATCATCCTTTCCGGTTTCGACCCGGTACGCCGCGAGATCGCCCGACTGGCCATGCACCGCCTGGTAACCGACGGTCGTATCCACCCGGCCCGTATCGAGGAAGTGGTTGCCAAAACCAAAAAGCAGATAGAAGAAGAAATTGTGGAGATTGGGGAACGTACCGTTATCGACCTCGGCATCAATGGCCTGCACCCGGAGTTGATCCGTATGGTTGGCCGTATGCGTTACCGCTCATCCTATGGCCAAAATCTGTTGCAGCACTCACGCGAGGTGGCCAATTTTTGCGCCACCATGGCGGCTGAATTGGGCCTGAACGTGAAGCTGGCAAAACGTGCTGGTCTGCTGCATGACATTGGCAAAGTGCCTGATGATAACCCGGAACTACCGCACGCTATCCTGGGCATGCAATTAGCTGAGAAATACAAAGAGCATCCTGAGGTGTGTAATGCCATTGGCGCCCACCACGATGAAGTGGAAATGACCTCCATGCTGTCGCCCATCATCCAGGTTTGCGACGCTATTTCCGGCGCCCGCCCCGGCGCACGCCGTGAGGTGGTTGAAAGCTATATCAAGCGTTTAAAGGAATTAGAAGACCTGGCAATGTCCTATCCTGGCGTCGAAAAAACGTTTGCCATCCAGGCCGGCCGCGAATTGCGCGTAGTAGTTGAAAGTGAAAAAATAAGCGATGCACAGTCGGAAGTATTGGCTGCTGATATTTCTAATCGTATACAAACTGAAATGACTTATCCCGGGCAGATAAAAGTTACGGTGATCAGGGAGACAAGATCGGTTGCGTTTGCTAAATAAAAACAAATTTTATAATTTTAAATTTATAATCAGAACAGTATAGCAACAATGCAAGCAACTTTAAAGTCGAAGGTTTCTGAAACTTTCACTAAGTATAACTTTTCTAAGGAAGATGCGGGTTTTATTTCCGATGATTTAAGCGAAATAGATCAACGGCAGAACGAAAAGTTTCAGGTTAGTAAGGAACTTTTTTTGACTCAGAAAGATAAGACCGAGCTCATTGAACGAATTGAAAGTATAAAGACGGAGTTTAATGCTACGCTGTATAAGGCAATTTTTGCCGCCGGAATAGTTCAATTATTGGCTATTATAGGTTCTGTTTTGGCGATTCTTAGTTTTTTGCACAAATAATATAAAGTGCCTGCTGTCCAAGATAAAAAATCTGTTCACCCAAAGGTTGTTGAAAAGCGGCCTGTAGATATCTATTTCGACAAATATGCCGAAAGCCACCAAAATCCCACCAATAAGCTCATACATTGGATTTGCGTACCGCTGATCGTTTTTAGTTTGCTGGGTTTGGTTTGGGCCATACCATTTCCATATCTAAAGTTTTTGGGACGGTACAATGCTTTTATTAACTGGGGCTCAGTTCTGATCGCTTTTTCCGTTTATTATTACTATCGGCTGTCGCCGGTATTGTCGTACCTGATGTTGCTGATCGTATTTGCTTTTAGCTATGGTATCATTTATCTGGTGGGCTGGCAAAATGCGGGCGGTCCGCCGTTGTGGGAATCAAGCCTGGTAATTTTTGTGGTTGCCTGGATCGGTCAGTTTATCGGGCATAAAATTGAAGGTAAAAAACCTTCTTTTCTGGACGACCTGAGGTTCCTGCTCATCGGGCCAATATGGTTGCTGCATTTTATTCTAAAGAAGTTTTCGATGCGATATTAACCCGGTGTCACAGTAATTAATTTGCTGTAAACTGTAACGAGTCGCTATGATCGTACGTAATTACAAGTATGAAGGCGGGAACAATGCTATTTATTGTGCTTGTTGTTTTGCTCGGTTGCAAAAAGGGCAGCGGTCCCAATATCACGTTAAGCACTAATCTTACCGATTGTGCGGCTAATTCAACTTGTACTTACAGTTATTTTGATGATGCGGATTTCATCAACGCCCCACCGCCTGTTCAAGGTAGTTTTCGCGTTTTTTCATATCAAAGTGTAAATCAGAATGTTTGCGGCGCCACGAGCCAGTTTATTTTTAAAGCGCCGCTCAATGATGCTGAGTTTGACATTACCGCTAACCAAATAGCAGCAGGAAGTGTATTTGCAAATGATTTTATTTGTCCCTGCTGCGACTATGCTCTTTTATTTAAGCCAATCGGCGGCGAAATAAAAGGCAAAAAGACAGATGACACGCATTGGCTGGTAAATGCCTCCATCATTTTTGGAACGTCGCCTACAAGTCCCGTGGATACCGTTGTGGTAAATCAATATTTTACCAGGCAGCCCTTGCCCTGACCGATTGATTTTGCGTGCAAATTTTATCGGCTCATTATGCCGCTACAAATTCTTACCTAACTTATCCAAAATATCCTGCGGCACTTTTTCCAGGTCAAGTACTAAAAACCCGTCCAGGCAGTCCGAAAATTTTGGGTCGATATTAAAGCTGATGATCTTTGCATTCAGGGCAATATATTGACGCAGCAGCACCGGTACTTTAATATTCCGGGTTTCCACTTCCGAAATCAGGTTATCAAGGCCCTTAAAAGTGTCTTCGCCTGATAATAAAACATCACTATCGAGGTTACCCAGGTCAACCTTAAATTTTTTACGCGGCCTTACAAATTTTGCCAGCTCGTTATCAAAGTGGTTGCGATTAATATAATCGACGATCAGCGACTTGCTAAATGTCGAGAAAGAATTGCTGATGCTCACCGGGCCTATCAGGTAACGGTATTTCGGGTTGTCGATCAGGTATTTCAGTATGCCCTTCCACAATAAAAACAAGGGCAAGGGTTTTTGCTGGTATTCCTTTCGTATCCACGAGCGGCCAAGCTCGATGCTTTTTTTCAAAACAGGCGTGAAGCCGGATTTTATCTTAAATAATTCTGATATATAAAAGCCCCGTTTTCCGTGGCTAAAAAATATTTCATTGCCAAGCCCCAGCCGGTAGGCGCCCACGATCAATTTGGCGTCGGTATCCCAAATAAACAAGTGATGATAGTAAATATCATATTCGTCCAGGTCGGTAGATTTATTAGTACCTTCTCCAATTTCTCTGAACGTTATCTCCCGCAGCCTGCCTATCTCCCTGATCACATTCGGGATCAGCGATGTCGGCGCAATAAAAACTTCATAGTTTTTTTCTACCCATACCCGGTAGTCATCTCTTAGCGGCACGATATCTTTCTCCAGTGCTTCGGCAGTCATTTCCGGCACTATTGCAGCGGGGGTCTTCTTAATTTTAAACAGGTTACGCGGGTTAAATATTTTTTTCTCCTCGTCAAGGCCGCTTCCAAGCGCGTAAGTACGTGTGCGTAAGTAATTAAGCAGTTTGGTGCTGTTCGTATAGTCGGGCACATCTTCAATATGGATGGGTTTGCCAATACGCAGTTTAATGGTATGCCCTTGTTTATTAAAAAGTTCGGAGGGTAGTTTGGCCGTCCTGAGGGTGGGGTGTATTAAACTTAGTAAATTAAACAACAAGCCATTGTTCCCCTGAAAATAGATGGGCACAACCGGCACTTTAGCTTTGGCGATGATCTTACCTACAACCGGGTGCCACATGCGGTCGGTAACTTGTTTTTGGTCGAGTTTATAGGTCGAAACTTCTCCAGCCGGGAAAATGCCTATCGGTGTGCCATTCGCGAGCAGTTCCAGCGTCGTTTTTATCCCGCTTATTGACGAAGAATGCTCCACATTTTCAAACGGGTTTACGGCGATAAAGTAATCGCTAAGGTTAGGTATTTTTTTTAAGATAAAGTTGGCCATTAGTTTTGCATCAGGCCGCACCATACATAATATCTTCAGCAAAACCATCCCCTCTATCCCGCCATAAGGGTGATTGGCAATGGCGATAAAGCTCCCGGTTGCCGGGAGGTTTTTCAGGTCTTTTTCGTCAAACTCAACGTCAATGCCGCAGCCTTTTAAAATGGCATCGGCAAATTCAGGGCCTTGTTTAGGCTGGGCCTGGTCAAATAGTTCATTTACCCGGTTGATCTTCATCAACTCCATTAACAAGGGGGCCAGCCCGGGCATTTTTAATTTATCAATTTTGGTGGCCTTAGCAAACTCTTCGGTGGTTATTACCTTCATTTTTGACAAAAAAGTCCTATTAACCTATTAGAATCAACAAGTATGATGGAAAATTGCTTAATTTAACCTTGGTAAACCCTTATGAAAGCGCGGATTAAAAATCACCTCACCATCACCAAAAAACAATGGAATGGATTGGTAGTGCTTGTTATTTTGATCCTAGGGGTATTGACTGCGCCCTATGTTTACCAACTGTTCCGCAAAGATAGCACAATAAATTTTAAAGATTTTGATAAGGCGGCAGCACAGTTAAGCAAAGCGAAAGAAAATAGAAGTTATCAGCCCGACACATCGGTTGCTAACGCTCAGCCAGTACACCCGGTTAGGTTTCCGTTCGATCCAAATTCCCTTACAGTCGATCAATGGAGGCAATTAGGATTAACTGAGCGGCAGGCAGGGGTGATCATTCACTATGTGGCAAAAGGCGGCCGGTTTTATAAAAAGGAAGACCTGAAGAAAATATACGCCATCACCCCGGAGGGCTATAACCGGCTGGAGCCTTATATCAGCATCCCCGGGTCAGTCGTCGAATACAAAAAACTCCAGCCCGGAGAAACCATTGAATTAAACAGCGCCGACTCGGCAAAGCTGACGGAACTGGGCGGGATAGGTCCTTCATTTGCAGTAAGGATTGTTCGCTACCGCGACCGGTTGGGGGGATTTTACCAAAAACAGCAATTGAAGGAAATATTCGGTATCGATTCATTGAAGTATAACTTAGTTAGCAACCAGGTTTCTGTGAATATCCGCCTGGTGAAAAAGACAGACATCAATACGATCTCGTTCGGCCAGCTGCGACTATTCCCGTATCTTACCTATAAACAAGTGAATGCCATTATCCAATACCGCACCCAGCATGGCAATTATAATTCGATAAACGACATGAAAAATATTGCGATATTGGACGAGCAAACGCTGCAAAAAATACAACCTTATTTAAGTTTTAAATGATAGCAGATCAGATTAAATCAGCCATTCGTGATATTCCCGATTTCCCAAAGCCAGGGATAGTTTTTAAGGATATTACGCCAATTTTAAAGGACCCGGCTTTATGCGCAAAAATCGTCGACACGTTCGTTAGGAAATTAGAAGGCACCCATATCGATGCGGTCGCGGGCATTGAAAGCCGGGGCTTTTTATTTGGGTTGACATTGGCCACCAAACTGGGCGTTCCCTTCGTTCCGGTACGTAAGGCAGGCAAGCTGCCCTTTACCATAAAACAAAAGGCCTATAAACTGGAGTATGGCACAGCAGTGATCGAACTGCATACCGATGCATTTGAGCCTGATCAGCATATATTAATCCATGATGACTTACTGGCTACCGGCGGCACTGCCCTGGCGGCAAGTGAACTGATAACGGAAATGGGCGGCATTGTAGCTGGTTTTTCATTTGTTGTGGGGCTTGGGTTTTTAAATGGCAAAGAGCGGATTATTCCGGTTTGCGATAATGTGGTGGTGCTTGCTGAATATTAAAAATTGTGTTAAATGACTGAAAAAGAAAAAATGATTACAGGCTTGCCCTATCAGGCTAATGATCCTCAATTGGTTGAACTGCGGGCAACGGTCAGAAAAAAATTGGGGCCCTATAACCAGGTTGGTGTACACGAAGCTGATGACCAGTCGCGGATGCTCAAAAATATACTTGGCAAAATGGGAAATGGCAGTTGGATAGAGCCACCGTTTTATTGCGATTACGGGTTTAACATCGCCGTGGGCAATGATTTTTATATGAACTTCGACTGTGTTATTTTGGATGTTGCACCGGTGATTATTGGCAACAATGTGATGTGCGGGCCCAAAGTTCAATTGCTGACAGCCACACATAGCATTGATGCACAGGTTCGTAATTTTTCCGGGACGGAACTTGGCAAACCAATAACCATCGGCAATCGCGTTTGGATCGGCGCCGGTGTAATTGTATGTCCTGGAGTTTCTATCGGCGATGAAGCAGTGATCGGAGCGGGGAGCGTGGTGACGCGTGATGTACCACCACGCACGTTTGCTGCAGGTAACCCTTGCAAGGTGATAAAGCACATTGATTAAAAAATATTTCAGTTCACCGCCTTGCCGGATAAATGGGCTTGCCGTTGCCAAACCAACAATCTGTACCGGATACCGATTTGTTCACTTTTCCGATAGTTTTTATTTCAATCCAAAGCACTATTTATTGTGTTACTTTGCTATAAACCAATAATTACCCATGGATTCTTTAGTTACTGATACGCCGTCAACAGGTTACGATTTCTCTCAAAGTGAAAACCAGCAAATGGTTGGCCAGATGGCCCGCGATTTTGCCGAAAAACATATCCGGCCGCATGTGATGGAATGGGACGAAAGTCAATATTTTCCCATTGAAGTTTTTAAACAGCTGGGCGAATTGGGTATGATGGGCGTGGTAGTGCCTGAGGAATACGGCGGTTCAGGCTTCGGGTATTTGGAATATGTGACCGTAGTGAGCGAGATCGCAAAAGTATGCGGCTCAATTGGTTTATCCGTGGCGGCGCATAACTCCTTATGCACCGGGCACATCCTGGCCTTTGCCAACGAGGAACAGAAACACCGCTGGCTGCCCAAACTGGCCACCTGCGAATGGCTGGGCGCCTGGGGGCTCACCGAGTCGGGTACCGGGTCTGACGCTATGGGCATGAATACTACGGCGATACCCGATGGCGACCACTATATTATAAACGGCTCAAAAAATTTTATTACACACGGCAAATCGGGCGATGTGGCTGTGGTGATGGTCCGCACCGGGGAGAAAAACGATTCCAAAGGCATTTCCACATTTGTTATTGAAAAAGGTACGCCCGGCTTTACACACGGCAAAAAAGAAAACAAAATGGGCATGCGCGCCTCCGAAACAACCGAACTGGTTTTTAACGATTGCCGCGTGCCAAAAGAAAATATCCTGGGCAACACGGGCGAAGGTTTTAAACAGGCCATGAAGGTGCTTGACGGGGGCCGTATATCTATTGCCGCATTATCCTTAGGTATTGCCAAAGGCGCGTTTGAGGCCGCAGTTGCTTACTCCAAAGAGCGTAAACAATTCGGGCAGGCCATCAGCAGCTTCCAGGGCATATCTTTCAAGCTGGCCGACATGGCTACCCAAATTGAAGCCGCTGAATTATTGGTGATGCAGGCCGCCGACCTGAAAAACCGCCACCAACCCGTTACCAAACAGGCGGCAATGGCCAAATACTACGCTTCGGAAGTTGCAGTTAAAGTTGCCAATGAGGCCGTGCAGATATTTGGTGGTTACGGCTATACCAAGGATTTCCCTGTGGAGAAGTATTACCGTGATGCCAAGTTATGCACAATAGGCGAGGGGACGAGCGAGATACAGAAGATTGTGATTGCGAGGGAGGCGTTGAGGTAGATTTTTTTCAATTATTAGTTTAGTGTTATTCGTTATATTTGTTAAAACCGAAACAACATGGATATAATAACAAAGCGGCAAAAACTGCATGACTATATTGAATTTGCAGAAGATGATAAGGTGGATGCTTTGTACACTATTTTAAAAGAGGAAGTGGAAGAGCCCTATGAGTGGTGGAACGATGAAGAATTGATAATTGAGCTTGACCGGCGTTCAGACGATTTGAAAAGCGGCAAAGATCCCGGCGTTACGCTGGAGGAGTCGAAAGAACGTTTAACGGCTCTTTTTAAAAAAAATGGCTAATTTGATTAAGCTCGCTGAAACTGCCCAGCGTGAGTTTGAAAATTCTGCATTATGGTATACTGGCGTGTCAGAAGCAGTACGCCAACGTTTTGTTGACGACGTTTTTAAAGCTTACGATTCTATAGCAAGAAACCCGGAATTTTATCCAAAGAAAAAAGGAAAGAACAGGGAATTTGTTTTGCGTAATTTCCCGTTTATAATAGTTTACGAATATTTACCAAAAGAAGGGTCGGTTTTTATCTTACATGTATTCCACACCAGCCGGCACCCTAAACATAAGTATAAGAACAAGTAGATACTGCAATACCGACCCATTTTCATTTTAGTCTTTGTGATACAGAAGATGGTGATTGCGAGAGAGGCGCTGCGGTAGGCGAATAGTATCGAAAGTCAAATGTTGAACGTCGAATTTCTAAATGTTTTGGAACGGTAATGAACTAAACTTGCGAAGTTTTTGAAACTTCGTAAGTTTTGCCCGGTCTGCCAGAATCGCGTTTGCTTCCGGAATTTAATTCTTGTAATTTTGTTAATAACGCAATTTTAGAATCATGGAAACCATAGTATTGGAAGTGGATGACGCACTGGCAGAAGCGTGGAAAAATAGTACCCCGTCTGAAAGAATTGTTTATGAAAAAAAGATAAACGCGGTACTAAGAAAATTGCAGACAACCAAGTTCAACGACTTGCGTGATAAAGCCGGAAAAATAGCGGCTGATAACGGTTTAACCGAAGATCGGCTTAATGAACTATTAAAAGACGACATTGACGCCAATAATGAACGTTACGAATGGTGGAACGATGAAGAAATGATGGCGGAATTGGACAAAAGCGAAGCTGACTTTAGAAGTGGCAAAGACCCGGGTATTAAGTGGGATGGTTTAAAGGCCGAACTACTATCTCGCCGCAAAAAAAATGCAAATTGATTTTTCTTATAATGATAGTCGGAAAAGGCCTTTGCTTTTAAATAATGGCGCTTAAAATTATTTATGGTTAAATACGTTATTGTAACATAACGCTTTAACCGCATTCACTAATGAAAAGTCTCCGATTCATCGTATCTTTTTTCCTGATATTGCTTATTGGCAAAAGTGTTTTCGCAGCACCCGATACCATTTCCATCAGCCCGAAGCCAGGTATCTCGCTATTTGTCGATTACTGCAGCTTTGAAAAAACAGATAAGTATGGCAATTTAAATGCCTGGGCAAGTATCTTTCTTGTCAACAATACCAATGATACTTTAAGTTTTTTAACTTCTGGCGGCATAGATTTGCACGACTTCTTTTTTTCCAATAGTCCAGAAATGCGATTAGTTGATCAGTTTTCTTTAAGAAAAGATAGTCTTGTAGCAGCAATGATCCCGCCACGGCAATATCGAGAAATTCGCTTGCTATTTAGGTTGACGGTACCTGTCGATACGAGTTTCAAATTCAGAATTGCCATGAATTTGAGTAAAATACCAAACAACCTATCGGAACCTTTCGAACGAAACAAGGTGCCTGAACAAAGAACGATATTATGGTCGGATGAACAAAAGTTTCAAACCGACGCCGATTTTGAAAGATTATTTTTTGAGCATCGTCAAACGTATATGCTTAGACGACCCCTGCCTAATTTTATCCCGTTGACCGCAAGTGACAGAGAAAACCTACGTTTAAGTATTGATGATTCGAACATCTCGCCATTAAAACAAACCGTTTTTGGAGGAAAAAAGTGCCTGATCACTGACTGTTCAGTAACCTTCACTAATAATTCAAACCATACCTTAAAATATATGACGATGGATGCGTCATGGTGGCAGATTTATAGCCTGGATAATAAAAACTTTGAGCTCGCCGCAGATCCCTGGGATGTTTTTAAGAATGAACCGGTAATACTTGAATTACCGCCGCACCAGTCCGTTACCAGACGTATCCCGATAATAACCTTAAGAGACTCTTTCCGAGGGCAAAAATTGCGAATTGCAATGAGTGTTCAGAAACCATGGTCGGACTTTTATTCTTCAAGGTTCCCCTTTTTTGATGAGTTGTTTTCTTTCGATCCTGACGAATATATGCTCAGGCCCATAACACAAAATCTAATCTGGTCAAACGAAGTAACAATCAACTAACGTAATCAACCACTCACCCAATCAACCTTTCAACTTTACAACCTTACAACATTTCAACAAACCTCTTCCAAATTCCAAAAACATTCCCTACCTTTGCCATCCCTGAAAGGAGGTATATCGGGAATTATGATCATTATCAACGTAAAAGACGGCGAATCATTAGACAAAGCATTAAAACGCTTTAAAAAGAAGTTTGAAAAAACAGGTGTATTACGCGAACTGCGCAGTCGCCAGGCTTTCGAGAAGAAATCCGTTACCCGCCGCCACGTGGTGAAACACGCCATCTACAAGCAAAATATGAACCTGGAGGCAACTGTTTAATTTTTTTAAGATTTCTTAAAAAAATTACAATTTTCCTTTCAATTATAACAAAAACTATTTGTACATTCAGCATTCGGATGTACAAGTAGTTTTTATGTTTACAGAGCGTTTTATCCGGTATATTCAGTTCGAAAAAAGGTACTCTCCGCACACTGTATCCGCCTACCAGTCAGACCTCAGCCAGTTTACAGGCTTCCTTAACAATCCCGAAAAACAAGATCCGCCGCCTGAGCCGGTCATAACCCATCCTTCGCAAATTACGCATTACCATATCCGCAACTGGATGGTGGAGTTGATGAACGACCAGATCCTGGCCCGTTCCATCAACCGCAAAATAGCCACGCTGCGTAAATATTTTAAGTTTTTGCTGCAGGAGGGCATTATCGAAGTTAATCCCGCTTCAAAGATCAATACGCCAAAAATTCCAAAAAATCTGCCGGTTATTGTGGAAGACGAAAAGCTTACCCGCATGCTGGACGACAATGAGGTGTTTGGCGACGATTTTGCCGGCCGGCGCGATAAACTGGTGATAGAAATGCTGTTCGGTACCGGCATGCGGCTTTCGGAATTGCTGGGCGTAAAGGATACGGATATCAACGTTTACGAGGGTACCTTAAAAGTATTGGGGAAGCGTAACAAGGAACGCATCATACCCATCAATAACGAGCTGAAATTATTAATAGCTGAATACCAGGAGTTAAAGAAAAAGCAGCAATTTAATGGTAACAATTCGTTAACCTTAATCGTTACAAATAAAGGCGCCAGGGCCTATGCGATGTTGATCTATCTAATTGTGCAAAAATATCTTTCCTACATATCAACCCAAACTAAACGCAGCCCGCATGTTTTACGACACACTTTTGCAACCAGTTTATTAAACCGCGGCGCCGATTTGAACGCCATTAAAGAGCTTTTGGGCCATGCCAACCTCAGCGCGACCCAAATTTATACCCACAATTCAGTTGAGCGATTAAAATCTATTTACAAACAAGCCCATCCAAAGGCATAAAAAGGAGGAATCATGAAAATTACAGTGCAATCTATTCGTTTTAATGCAGACAGGAAATTATTGGAATTTATCCAGAAAAAAGCTGACAAGCTTGATACCTTCTATGACCAGATCATTAGCGGACAAGTGTATTTACGACTGGAAAATGTTGAAGACGAAGCCAATAAAATAACGGAGATTAAACTAACACTGCCGGGCAGTCAATTATTTTGTAAAGAACAGTGCAAAACATTTGAAGAAGGCACCGACCTTGCCATTGAATGCCTGCGCAAGCAGATAGAGAAACATAAGCAAAAGAAAACTGTTGCCGCCACTGCCGCCAAAAAGGCTGCTTTACTGGAAGTAACGGACGACTTTTAAATATAAAAAACATAAAAATTTTAACTGGATCGGCGGGTTTTTATCCGCCGATTTTTTTTTGAAATTATTAGGTACTTAGGGCATAAAAAAATAAAACCACTAAGTGCACAAGGGACACAAAGACTGCACAAAGGAAAAGTTTGTTTTCATAATGTTCTTAGTGAATCCTTAGTGCTCTTAGTGGTAAAAAAGCAAACTACCAGGTATAAAACGAAACCACTAAGTTCACAAGGAACACGAAGATTTCACAAAGTAATGTTGGCCTTGTAAAGTTTGAGAATTCTTTATGATCTTAGTAGGATCATGACGGAAGATGAAATCTCGAAAATTGTTTTCAATTGTGCTTTAAAAGTTCACAAACATCTTGGGCCGGGTCTTTTAGAAAGTGCTTATGGCGAATGTTTGTTTTATGAACTGTGTAAGTCCGGGCTTAAAATTGAAAAACAAAAGCCACTGCCGCTTATTTATGAAGATGTTAAACTTGAAGTAGGTTACCGCATCGATATTATAATCGAAAATAAATTTATCATCGAAGTAAAATCAGTTGAAGTGCTAAATGATGTGCATATGGCACAAATACTAACCTACCTAAAATTAGCAAACTGCAAACTTGGGTTTTTAATAAATTTCAATGTTTTATTGATAAAGAATGGAATAAGAAGGGTGATAAACGGAACTTTGTAAAAAAACCTTACATCGTCGAGCTTATCAAATCTGGTAAAAATTTTAACCACAAAGTACACAAGGGACACAAAGATATCACAAGGTACCCCGCGTTTCATAGTGGTCTTCGTGAAACCTTTGTGTTCTTAGTGGTAAAAAAAAAATAAACCACAAAGTTCATGATGAACACTATAGTTTCACAAAGTAACCCGCGTTTCATAGTGGTCTTTGTGAAACCTTTGTGCACTTAGTGGTAAAAAGAAAATGCCAAAATTGACCATACAGCAATGCTGTTTACCTTGATTGCAGTCTAATGATTCGTTCCCGGTTTAAATTTCCAATGCCGCGTTTTGAGGGTTCACGACGGCTTAAAACGACCCCGATTTTTTTTTGAAAAATAAATTTTGTTCAGCATTAAAAATGTGTAAATTTGCAATCCCTTTCGGAAGGGTGTGTAATTGCGCCGCAGCCGAATAAAAGGGTGGTTCTTTAAAATAAAAAAAACAGCCTTATTAATTAACCGGAATATTCCGAAGACTATGCAAATTGGTCGGCAGGGAGACAAAAGCAGTTAATAATTAAAAGCCTCCTTAGCTCAGCTGGTAGAGCAACTGACTTGTAATCAGTAGGTCATTGGTTCGATCCCGATAGGGGGCTCTGTTTTGATTTCGAATTTCGTCCCGCAAGGGCGGGATCGGATTTAGTGTTTAATTAAATCCCAAATCCGAAATCCGAAATAAAACATGGGGAGATTCCAGAGCGGCCAAATGGATCAGACTGTAAATCTGCTGTCTTACGACTTCGGAGGTTCGAATCCTCCTCTCCCCACAAAGGCAGTTGGCAGTTAAAAGTTGGCAGTCGGCAGTTAAAACTGCAAACCGCGTACTGAAAACTGAAAACTGAAGAAAAGCGGAAGTAGCTCAGTTGGTAGAGCGATAGCCTTCCAAGCTATAGGTCGCGAGTTCGAACCTCGTCTTCCGCTCTGAGTTAAGTGGGCAGTTGACAGTGGGTAGTTGGCAGTTAAACGAGGTTCTGCAAACTGCAAACTAATAACTGCAAACTGAAAATAAGCCGACGTAGCTCAGGGGTAGAGCACTTCCTTGGTAAGGAAGAGGTCATGGGTTCAAATCCCATTGTTGGCTCAAAGTATTATAGAATAAACTTAAAAGTTAAAATTAACCTGTAAATAATAAATATAGATCATGGCAAAAGAAAAGTATGACCGTAGCAAGCCGCATTTAAATATCGGTACAATCGGTCACGTTGACCACGGTAAAACAACCCTTACCGCAGCGATTACAAAGGTATTGGCTGACAAAGGTTTCTCAGAAGCCCGTTCATTCGATTCAATCGACTCGGCTCCTGAAGAAAAAGAGCGTGGTATTACTATTAACACTGCACACGTTGAATATTCAACAGCAACACGTCACTATGCGCACGTTGACTGCCCGGGACACGCTGACTATGTGAAAAACATGGTTACTGGTGCTGCCCAGATGGACGGTGCAATTATAGTTGTTGCTGCTACTGATGGTCCTATGCCGCAAACACGAGAGCACATCCTTTTAGCCCGCCAGGTTGGTGTGCCTTCATTGGTTGTGTTTATGAATAAAGTGGATATGGTTGATGATCCGGAACTGTTGGAACTTGTTGAGATGGAAATCCGCGAATTATTATCATTCTACGATTACCCGGGCGACGATATCCCTGTTATCCAGGGTTCGGCTCTTGGTGGCTTAAATGCTGACCCGAAATGGGTTGGTAAGATCATGGAGTTGATGGATGCAGTTGATGCACACATTCCAATTCCTCCGCGTTTGACTGAATTGCCATTCCTTATGCCTGTTGAAGACGTATTCTCGATCACTGGTCGTGGTACTGTTGCAACCGGTCGTATCGAGCGCGGTGTGATCAACTCAGGCGACCAGGTTGATATCCTGGGCATGGGTGCTGAGAACTTGAAATCAACCGTAACAGGTGTTGAAATGTTCCGCAAGATCCTTGACCGTGGTGAAGCTGGTGATAACGTAGGTTTATTGCTGCGTGGTATTGAAAAAACCGATATCCGTCGTGGTATGGTTATTTGCAAACCAGGTTCAGTAACTCCGCACACCGATTTCAAAGCAGAAGTTTACGTACTGTCAAAAGCTGAAGGTGGCCGTCACACACCATTCTTCAACAAATACCGTCCGCAATTCTATTTCCGTACCACTGACGTTACAGGTGAGATCACCCTGGCTGAAGGTGTAGAAATGGTTATGCCTGGTGATAACGTTACCATCACTGTTAAGCTGATCAACGCTATCGCAATGGAAAAAGGCTTACGTTTCGCTATCCGTGAAGGTGGCCGTACAGTAGGCGCCGGTCAGGTAACCGAAATATTAAAATAAGCCAAGCCCTTCATCCTCTTAAATGAGGAAAAAAGGTAAGGTTAATTTGAGACAAAGTACTTAGCCAAAACGGCTAAGTACTTTGTTGATTAAGAATGTCCCTTTGGGGAATTAGGATAAACGGGAATAGTTCAATGGTAGAATAGAGGTCTCCAAAACCTTTGATCAGGGTTCGAATCCTTGTTCCCGTGCATATTATAAAAGAATAAAATGGCTAAAGTATCGGAGTATATAAAAGAGTCTTACGTAGAGTTGACCCAAAAAGTGACCTGGCCAACCTGGGGTGAACTGTGGAACAGTTCCATCCTGGTGCTGATCGCTGCGGTTATCATCGCAATGATTATAGTCGCTATGGACCAGAGCATAAATGCTATACTTCACCAGTTTTACAAATCATTAACCTAATAGTTTAGCAATAGATGAGCGATCAAGTAAAATGGTATGTGGTACGGGCTATTAGCGGCAAGGAAAAAAAGGTTAAGCAATATATTGATGCAGAGATCAACCGGCTGGGCATAACACATTTGGTTCCGCAGGTATTGATACCTACTGAAAAATACTACCAGATGCGCGACGGAAAGAAGATTGCAAAGGAACGCAATTTCTTTCCGGGGTATGTTTTGATCGAAGCGGCGCTTGATGCCGAGATCGAACACATTATAAAAAACATTAACAGCGTTATCGGATTTTTAGGCGATAAACAAGGAAATGCGATCCCTTTACGCCAGGCCGAGGTTAACCGTATTTTAGGTAAGGTTGACGAGATGAGTGCCCAGGGCGAAACCATGAATGTGCCTTATTATATAGGCGAGGGTGTAAAGGTGATGGATGGTCCGTTCAATGGCTTTAGCGGTGTGATAGAAGAAGTGAACGAGGAAAAGAAAAAGCTGAAAGTAATGGTAAAGATATTCGGGCGCCGTACGCCGCTTGAATTGAATTACATGCAGGTGGAGAAGGAATAATTTCGGATTTCGGAATTTCGATTTCGGAATGTGAATTTAAGATATAGATGAGGGTTAAGGCTGTAAATCCGAAATGGAACATCCGAAATCCGAAATCAAAAGATAAATGTTACATAGCTTCCACTAATTAACATTGTTATAATTTAAGTAAACAAAAATGGCAAAAGAAGTCGGTGCAATGGTGAAGTTGCAGGTAAAAGGCGGCGCTGCAAATCCATCTCCTCCAATTGGCCCTGCATTGGGTGCAAAAGGTGTGAATATCATGGAGTTTTGCAAGCAGTTTAATGCTCGTACCCAGGACAAACCTGGCAAAATTTTACCGGTAGTTATTACTGTTTATGTCGACAAGTCATTCGATTTTATCATCAAAACCCCTCCCGTTGCAATCCAGTTACTGGAAGCGACAGGCTTAAAAGGCGGTTCAGCCGAGCCTAACCGTAAAAAGGTTGGCAACGTGAACTGGGGCCAGGTTGAGGCAATTGCCAAAGATAAAATGACTGATTTGAACGCATTTACAGTTGAATCGGCCATGAAAATGGTGGCAGGAACTGCCCGCAGCATGGGAATAACCGTATCAGGTACGGCTCCCTGGAACTAAAAATTTCGGATTTCGGATTTTCGATTTCGGATTTAGAAATTGAAGAGAAGAATACCGGGATAAATTAACGTTTCGTATAGAAGATAAGGCTAAGGAGTTTTAATTCCGAAATCGAAAATCCGAAATCCGAAATAAAAAATTAACTTATACAAATCAGTTTAAGACAGTGGCTAGATTAACAAAAAATCAAAAATTGGCACTCTCCAAAATTGAGGCAAATAAATCGTACTCATTAAGCGACGCATCTTCGCTGGTAAAGGAAATTACCACTACCAAGTTTGATGCTTCTGTTGATATAGATGTGCGTTTGGGTGTCGACCCGCGTAAGGCCAATCAAATGGTTCGCGGTATTGCTACCCTGCCTCATGGAACCGGCAAAACTGTGCGTGTTTTAGTGCTTTGCACACCTGACAAAGAGCAGGAAGCAAAGGACGCAGGTGCAGATTTCGTTGGTTTGGATGATTATATTGCCAAAATTGAAGGCGGATGGACTGATGTTGATATTATCATCACTATGCCAAGTGTTATGGCAAAGGTTGGACGTTTGGGCCGTATTTTAGGTCCGCGTAACCTGATGCCTAACCCTAAATCGGGTACAGTAACTGCCGAAGTTGGCAAAGCTGTAACCGAGGTAAAAGGCGGTAAGATCGATTTCAAGGTTGACAAAACCGGCATCATCCACGCTTCAATCGGAAAGGTTTCTTTTGAGCCGGCTAAAATTTATGAGAATGCTTTGGAAGTATTGCAAACACTCTCGAAATTGAAACCATCGGCGGCAAAAGGTACCTATTTTAAGAGTATCCATCTCTCATCAACCATGTCGCCAGGAATTGAAGTTGAAACTAAAACAGTAGCGGGGATCTAAATCATGAATAAAGAAGAAAAACACGAATTAGTAATTGCCCTTACTGAACAGATGAAAGAATATGGTAATTTTTATATTACCGATACTTCTGATCTGACGGTTGCAAAGGTCAATCACATCCGTCGTCAATGTTTCGAAAGCGACATTACGATGCAGGTAGCTAAAAACAGCCTTATCAAAAAGGCAATGGAAGCTGCAGGCGGCGATTTCTCTCCTATTTATGATGTGCTGAAAGGCTCATCATCAATTCTTTTCTCAAAATCGGCGACTGCCCCGGCAAAGCTGATCAAACAGTTAAGGAAAAAAAGCGATAAGCCTATTTTGAAAGCTGCCTACATTGACTCGGCAATTTTCATCGGCGACAAACAGCTGGACACTTTGATCAATTTGAAATCGAAGGAGCAGCTGATCGGAGAGATCATTGGATTGTTACAATCCCCTGCAAAGAACGTTATTTCGGCACTGCAATCAGGCGGAAATATACTGGCGGGCGTTGTAAAAACATTACAGGAAAGAGGTTAACGAACACCCTAAAGTTCGATTTAAAAAAACAAACAAGTATTAAAAGAAAAATTTAAATAAAATGGCGGATTTAAAAGCGTTTGCTGAACAGTTGGTAAACTTAACAGTAAAAGAAGTAAACGAATTAGCTCAGATCTTAAAAGATGAGTATGGCATTGAGCCTGCTGCTGCAGCTGTTGCTGTTGCTGCACCTGCTGCTGCTGGTGGCGATGACGCTCCGGCTGAAGCTGCAGTTCAAACAGCATTTGACGTTATCCTGAAAGAAGCAGGTGGCGCTAAATTAGCAGTTGTTAAATTAGTTAAAGACTTAACCGGCCTTGGCCTTAAAGAAGCAAAAGACTTAGTTGACCAGGCACCTAAAGAAGTAAAAACAGGTGTAACTAAGGAAGAAGCTGAATCTCTGAAGAAACAATTAGAAGAAGCCGGAGCAGTAGTTGAGGTTAAATAATTTAACCGAAACGAAGATAGCATCAGACTCCGACCTAATTTGGTCGGGGTCTATTGCTGTTTATAACCTTGAGATTTTTAGATGTGAGATATGAGATGTTAGATTTTGGCGTTATTGTTTTGCAAAGCGCTGACAGTCTGACAAGTGTCTCAAATCTCATATCTTATCCCGATAGTTATCGGGACTAACATCTACCTTGAATACATCATCAGTTTATTAGTAAACTAAAATTTTATTCCATTGGCAAACCAAAATAATCAAAGAGTAAATTTTGCAACCAGCCGCAAAGTTTTGGATTATCCAGACTTTCTTGACGTGCAGCTGCAATCTTTCCAGGAATTTTTTCAATTGGAAACTACTTCTGACAACCGCTATAAAGAGGGGTTGTTCAAAGTGTTTGCCGAAAACTTTCCGATCTCCGATTCAAGAAACATCTTCGTACTGGAGTTTCTTGATTACTTTATTGACCCGCCGCGTTACGATATACAGGAATGTATTGAGCGCGGGTTAACTTACAGCGTGCCTTTAAAAGCCAAGCTTCGCCTGTCGTGTAACGATGAGGAGCACGAAGATTTTGAAACTATTGTGCAGGACGTGTACCTGGGAACTATCCCATACATGACACCGAAAGGCACTTTCGTTATCAATGGCGCCGAGCGTGTAATTGTATCGCAATTGCACCGTTCGCCTGGCGTGTTTTTTGGACAAAGCCGCCACACTAACGGTACCAAGTTGTATTCGGCCCGTGTAATACCTTTCAAAGGTTCATGGATCGAATTTGCAACTGACGTTAACAACGTGATGTATGCTTACATCGACCGTAAAAAGAAATTCCCGGTAACCACCCTTTTGCGTGCCATCGGTTATGATTCAGATAAGGACATTTTGGAATTATTTGAGCTGGCCGACGAAGTAAAAGTGAGCAAATCAGGCCTGAAGAAATATATCGGCCGTAAGCTTGCTGCAAGGGTGCTGAAAAAATGGGTTGAAGACTTTGTTGACGAAGATACCGGCGAAGTTGTTTCTATTGACCGTAACGAGATCATCCTGGAGCGTGAAACCGTGCTGGAAGACGATCATATTGATATGATCATCGATGCCGGTGTAAAAACCATCATCCTGAACAAGGAAGATTCGACCACCAGCGGTGACTACACTATTATATACAATACTTTACAAAAGGATACTTCAAACTCCGAAAAAGAAGCGGTTGAGCACATCTACCGCCAGTTGCGTAACGCTGAACCACCTGATGAGGAAACTGCACGTGGTATCATCGATCGCCTGTTCTTTTCGGACAAGCGGTATGACCTGGGTGATGTGGGCCGTTACCGCATCAACCGTAAATTGAAATTAACTACTTCGGAAGAAACGAAAGTTTTAACCAAGCAGGATATCATCGCGATTGTTAAATATTTGATCAAACTCATCAACTCAAAAGCTGAGGTGGATGATATTGACCACTTATCAAACCGTCGTGTGCGTACCGTAGGTGAGCAGTTATATGCCCAGTTCGGTGTTGGTTTGGCTCGTATGGCCCGTACCATCCGCGAGCGTATGAACATCCGCGATAACGAAGTATTTACACCAACCGATCTGATCAACGCACGTACTTTATCGTCGGTGATCAACTCGTTCTTCGGCACTAACCAGCTTTCTCAGTTCATGGATCAAACCAATCCATTGGCCGAGATCACCCACAAGCGCCGCCTGTCGGCCTTAGGGCCAGGTGGTTTGTCGCGTGAGCGTGCAGGTTTCGAAGTTCGTGACGTACACTACACCCACTACGGTCGTTTGTGTACCATCGAGACTCCGGAAGGTCCGAACATCGGTTTGATCTCCTCGCTTTGCGTACACGCCAAGATCAACAACTTAGGCTTTATCGAAACGCCATACAAACGTGTGGTTGACGGTAAGGTACAGGTTAGCGAGAATGTTATCTATCTTTCTGCTGAGGACGAAGACGGTAAAACTATCGGCCAGGCCAATGCGGTTTATGATGACAATGGCATATTTGCTACGCCGCGTGTAAAAGCGCGTTTTGAGGGTGACTTCCCGATCATCGAACCTGAGCGGCTGGATTATATGGACATTGCACCGAACCAGATCACCTCGATAGCAGCATCGCTAATTCCATTTTTGGAGCATGATGACGCTAACCGTGCGCTGATGGGCTCGAACATGCAGCGCCAGGCCGTTCCGCTATTACGCCCCGAGGCGCCGATAGTAGGTACCGGTTTGGAAGGCCGTGTAGCAAAGGATTCACGTACGCTGATCAACGCCGAAGGCGATGGTATTGTAGAGTATGTTGACGCCAACGAGATCCGTATCCGTTATGACCGCGACGAGCAGGATCGTTTGATCTCGTTCGACGGTGACTCACGGAGCTATCGTTTAACCAAGTTTAAGAAAACTAACCAAAGCACTACCATCAACCTGAAGCCGATTGTTAAAAAAGGCCAGCGCGTTGAAAAAGGACAGGTGCTTTGCGAAGGCTATGCAACCCAAAACGGCGAGCTTGCGCTTGGCCGTAACCTTAAAGTGGCTTTCATGCCTTGGCAGGGTTACAACTTTGAGGATGCGATCGTAATTTCTGAGCGCGTTGTTTCGCAGGATATATTTACTTCCCTTCACGTTGAAGAATTTGAGCTGGAAGTGCGCGATACCAAACGTGGTGAAGAAGAACTGACGCCGGATATCCCGAACGTATCGGAAGAAGCTACCAAAGACCTTGACGAGGACGGTATCATCCGTATCGGCGCCGAGGTTAAGGAAGGCGATATCCTGATCGGTAAGATCACCCCTAAAGGCGAATCTGACCCTTCACCGGAAGAAAAACTGTTACGCGCTATCTTTGGTGACAAAGCCGGCGACGTTAAGGACGCTTCGTTGAAAACTCCGCCGTCAATTGCGGGTGTGGTTATCGACACCAAGTTGTTCTCGCGTGCTAAAAAGACCACCAAAGCCGAAGAAAAATCGCAACTGGAAAAACTGGATACCAAGCACGAAAAAGCGATCAAAGAATTAAAGAATATTTTGATCGACAAGTTGTTCGAGATCGTGAACGGTAAAACATCGCAAGGCGTTTACAACGTTTACAAAGAACTGCAGGTGCCTAAGGGAGTTAAGTTTACCCAAAAGATACTGGTTGATCTGACTTTTGAAAACGTCAATCCAACAAAATGGACAACCGACGATGACAAGAACGAATTGATCAAGATCCTGCTGCACAATTATAATATCAAAGTGAACGAAGAACTTGGCGCTTACCGCCGCGATAAATTCGCGATCAGCGTGGGCGACGAGCTGCCTTCAGGCATTGTGCAGATGGCTAAAGTTTATATCGCCAAAAAGCGTAAGCTGAAAGTAGGGGATAAGATGGCAGGCCGTCACGGTAACAAAGGTATCGTTGCCCGTATCGTTCGCGATGAGGACATGCCGTTCCTGGAAGATGGTACACCGGTTGATATCGTGTTGAACCCGCTGGGTGTGCCTTCGCGTATGAACCTGGGCCAGATTTACGAAACCGTACTGGGCTGGGCAGGTAAAGAACTGGGCGTAAAATTCGCCACCCCTATCTTCGATGGTGCAAGCCATGGCGAAGTGGAAGAGTGGGTGAAGAAAGCCGGCTTACCGGAATCAGGCCGTACCTATTTGTACAATGGCTTAACCGGCGACCGTTTCGACCAGCAGACAACTGTAGGTATCATCTACATGCTGAAACTGGGCCACATGGTTGACGATAAGATGCACGCGCGTTCTATCGGGCCATACTCGCTCATCACACAGCAGCCGTTGGGTGGTAAAGCACAGTTCGGTGGTCAGCGTTTTGGTGAAATGGAGGTTTGGGCATTGGAAGCATTCGGTGCATCAAACATCCTGCAGGAAATATTAACCGTTAAATCGGATGATGTTATCGGCCGCGCCAAAACTTATGAGGCCATCGTTAAAGGCGAAAACCTGCCAACTCCATCAGTTCCTGAATCATTCAACGTATTGGTTCATGAATTAAGAGGTTTAGGTTTGGATATTACTTTAGAATAAGTTGAAATAAGTTGTAAAGGTTGGAATAAGTTGTAAAGGTTAAAAAACCTGCAACTCGTTACAACCCTTACAACATTTACAACTCTTACAACTAAAAACAAGGAGACTATGTCTTACAAAAAGGATAATAAAATCAAGAGTAATTTCACCACCATTACCATCAGTTTGGCTTCTCCGGAATCCATCCTGGAGCGTTCGAGCGGTGAAGTTTTGAAACCTGAAACCATCAACTACAGGACCTACAAGCCTGAGCGCGATGGTTTATTCTGCGAGCGCATTTTTGGTCCGGTTAAAGATTATGAATGCCATTGCGGTAAGTACAAACGTATCCGTTACAAGGGTATCGTTTGCGATCGTTGCGGTGTTGAAGTAACCGAAAAGAAAGTGCGCCGCGAGCGTATGGGCCACATCAACCTGGTGGTGCCTGTTGCGCATATCTGGTATTTCCGTTCATTGCCTAATAAGATCGGTTACCTGCTTGGTTTACCGACCAAGAGGCTCGACCTGATCATTTACTACGAACGTTATGTAGTAATACAGGCCGGTGTTAAGGAGGCCGACGGCATTAATGCCATGGACTTTTTGACTGAAGAAGAATACCTGGACGTATTGGATACCTTACCAAAGGAAAACCAGTACCTGGATGATAAAGATCCTCAGAAATTTGTGGCTAAAATGGGCGCCGAAGCCCTTGAAGAATTATTAAAACGCCTTGATTTGGATGAGCTGTCTTTCAGCTTACGTCACCAGGCGGCTAATGAAACTTCGCAGCAACGTAAAAACGAAGCATTAAAACGCCTGCAGGTGGTTGAAGCTTTCCGTGATGCAAAAACCAGGATCGAAAATAACCCTGAGTGGATGATCGTTAAGATCGTTCCGGTTATACCGCCTGAATTGCGCCCGTTGGTTCCCTTGGAAGGCGGCCGTTTTGCTACTTCGGATTTGAACGACTTATACCGTCGTGTGATCATCCGTAACAACCGTTTGAAAAGACTGATCGAGATCAAAGCGCCTGAAGTGATCCTGCGTAACGAAAAACGTATGCTGCAGGAAGCTGTGGATTCGTTATTTGATAACTCACGTAAGGTTAACGCGGTGAAAACCGAAGGTAACCGTGCATTGAAATCACTTTCGGATATCCTGAAAGGTAAACAAGGCCGTTTCCGTCAAAACCTGTTGGGTAAACGTGTTGACTACTCGGCCCGTTCGGTAATTGTTGTGGGCCCTAACCTTAAACTGCACGAGTGCGGTTTACCAAAGGATATGGCCGCAGAGTTATTCAAACCGTTTATCATCCGCAAAATGATCGAGCGCGGTGTGGTTAAAACCGTAAAATCAGCCAAAAAGATAGTTGATCGCAAGGACCCATTGGTTTGGGATATATTGGAAAACGTACTGAAAGGTCACCCGGTATTGCTAAACCGTGCGCCTACACTGCACCGATTGGGTATACAGGCCTTCCAGCCAAAACTGGTTGAAGGCAAGGCGATCCAATTGCACCCGTTAACCTGTACCGCGTTCAACGCCGACTTTGACGGTGACCAGATGGCCGTTCACGTGCCGCTTGGTAACGCCGCAATTTTGGAAGCCCAGGTATTGATGCTGGCATCGCACAACATCCTTAACCCTGCTAACGGTACGCCTATTACTGTACCATCCCAGGACATGGTGCTTGGTTTGTATTACATAACCAAGGGCCGTAAAACTGACGCAGGCCGTGTTGTAAAAGGCGAAGGTTTAACTTTCTACTCTTCGGAAGAAGTGATCATCGCTTATAACGAAAAGATGATCGACCTGCATGCCTTTATCAAGGTTAAAGCATTTGTAAAAGAAAGAGATGGCGGTGCTATCGTCTCAAAAATTATCGATACTACTGTTGGCCGCGTGTTGTTTAACCAGCATGTACCTGTTGAAGTAGGTTATATAAATGAACTGCTTACCAAAAAATCACTTCGTGATATCATCGGTGAAGTTGTTAAGATCACCGGTATGGCACGCGCTGCCCAGTTCCTTGATGACATTAAGGAATTAGGTTTCCGTATGGCATTCCAGGGTGGTTTATCATTTAACCTGAAGGACATTAACATCCCTGCTGAAAAAGTTACCCTGATCGAGACTGCTTCCAAGCAAGTTGAAGAGGTTATGGGCAACTATAACATGGGTTTCATCACCAATAACGAGCGTTACAACCAGATCATCGACATCTGGACCCGTATCAACAACCGCTTAACCGCGAATGTGATGGAAATCCTGTCGACCGATAACCAGGGCTTCAACTCTGTTTATATGATGCTTGACTCCGGCGCGCGTGGTTCCAAAGAACAGATCCGTCAGCTGGCAGGTATGCGTGGTTTGATGGCCAAACCTCAAAAATCAGGTTCAGGTGGTGAAATCATCGAAAACCCGATCCTTTCCAACTTTAAGGAAGGTTTGTCGGTATTGGAGTACTTCATCTCTACACACGGTGCACGTAAAGGTTTGGCGTATACAGCGTTAAAAACTGCCGATGCCGGTTACCTAACCCGTCGTTTGCATGACGTTGCACAGGATATGATCGTAGGTGAAACGGATTGCGGTACTTTAAGAGGTATTTATACCACCGCTTTAAAGGACAACGAGGATATTGTTGAGCCATTACACGAGCGTATATTAGGCCGTACTTCATTGTATGATGTGTATGACCCCATCACCAACGAACTGTTGGTAGCAGCCGGCCAGGACATTGAGGAGGATATTGCCAAGGCGATTGAAAACTCTCCGCTGGAAGGTATCGAAATTCGTTCGGTATTAACCTGCGAAAGTAAGCGCGGTGTTTGTGCATTGTGCTACGGCCGTAACCTGGCAAGCGGTAAACGCGTGCAAAAGGGCGAGGCTGTCGGTGTAATTGCTGCACAGTCAATCGGTGAGCCGGGTACACAGTTAACGCTGCGTACATTCCACGTGGGTGGTACCGCCTCCAACATTGCGGCTGAATCGCAGATCAATGCAAGGTTTGAAGGCGTTATCGAATTTGAAAACGTTCGTACCGTTGAGTATAAAACGGAAGACGGTTTAGTGGATGTGGTATTAGGCCGTTCGGGCGAGTTCCGTATCCTTGAGCCGGGAACCAATAAAGTGATCGTTACCAATAACATTCCATACGGCTCATACCTGTATGTGAAGGATGGCAGCAAGATCGCGAAAGGCGACCGTATCTGTTCATGGGATCCGTACAACGCGGTTATCATCTCCGAGTTTGCAGGCGCTGCTAAGTTTGAGGCTGTATTGGAAGGTATTACTTTCCGTGAAGAATCGGACGAGCAAACCGGCCACCGCGAAAAGGTGATCATCGATACCCGCGATAAAACTAAAAACCCGGTTATCCAGGTTGCCGACAACAAAGGCAATATTATTAAAGGATATAACATCCCTGTTGGCGCGCACATTGCCGTTGACGAAGGCGAAAAACTGCAAACAGGACAGGTTATTGCCAAAATACCTCGTTCAACAGGTAAAACACGCGATATCACCGGTGGTTTACCGCGTGTAACGGAGTTGTTTGAAGCACGTAACCCATCAAATCCTGCAGTCGTAACCGAGATTGACGGCGTGGTAACTTTAGGCGGTGTGAAACGTGGTAACCGCGAAATCACCATCGAGTCGAAAGACGGACAGATCAAGAAATACCTGGTTCCACTGTCGAAACACATCCTGGTACAGGATAACGACTTTGTGAAGGCTGGTATGCCACTATCTGACGGTTCCATTTCTCCATCTGACATCCTGGCTATCAAAGGCCCGGCCGCAGTGCAGGAATACCTGGTGAACGGTATACAGGAAGTTTACCGCCTGCAGGGTGTGAAGATCAACGACAAACACTTTGAAGTGATCGTACACCAGATGATGCAGAAGGTTGCTATCGAAGATGCCGGCGACACTCGCTTCCTTGAAAGAGAAGCAGTGGATAGCTGGGACTTCATGATAGAAAATGACGAGATATTTGACAAGAAGGTTATTGTCGATCCGGGCGAATCAGCCAATTTAAAACCAGGCCAGATCGTTTCGGTAAGAAAGCTGCGCGACGAAAACTCAATTTTGAAACGCAAGGATCAAAAATTGGCCGAAGTTCGCGATGCTATCCCGGCAACTTCAAGCCCGATACTGCAAGGTATCACCAGGGCCTCGTTGGGTACCAAGTCGTTTATCTCTGCTGCATCGTTCCAGGAAACAACCAAAGTACTGAACGAAGCAGCCATTGCAGGTAAAAAAGACTTAATGCTTGGCCTGAAAGAAAACGTTATCGTTGGTCACTTAATCCCATCCGGTACCGGTTTGCGCGAATATGAAAATATCCGCGTAGGTAGCCAGGAAGAATTTGACCGCCTGATGGCTTCGAAAGCCGAAGAGCTGGAAGCGTAATTGAAATTAAATATTAGGTTTTCAAAGCCTTCCCGGAAACGGGGAGGCTTTTTTGCTTTTGTCCCTTTGACCATGCATTGTAGGGGTTCAAAATTTTGAACCCCTACCCCAATGCGCGGGTTTTTTTACCGGCGGTAAAATTGATCATCTTCCCATACATCGGGATTGTTTATGATATATTCCGAGATCCGCCAATACGATTCTTCGGTTCTGATGATATGTTCGTGATAATTGCGCTGCCAAACACGATAAATGTCTGTGTTGTCACGGAAAAATTTTGTTACACCAATTTTATACCCCCGAATAATTGACCCTATTGAACGGGGTATTATATGTTGAAATTGATTTTGCGATGGTGGCAGCGGTGGTTGTGGTTGTGGCGGTTGTGATGGTAGGGGTTCAAAATTTTGAACCCCTACGGCGGTGTCTTCGTCCCGTCCGGCCGCCATACCGGCCAATTCAATAATTCCATGTACATGGTTAGGCATAACAACATGTTCATGTAAAACGGCATCGGGAAAATGTTCGGGAATTTTCAACCAGCATTCATTGGCTATTTTACCTGCATCGTTCAATATCATTTTTTTATTGATAATTTCGCCAAACAAACATTCACGGTTATAAGTGCAAATGGTTATAAAATATAATCCAGTTTGTGAGTAATCATATCCTTTCAGCCTGATTGATCTGCGGTGATGAATTGCGGGGTTGTATTTTGTTTTATTGTCCATATTATTGTGTGGCAGTAGGGGTTCAAAATTTTGAACCCCTACGTTTACCGATTACCACCATGCAAACCGTAAATTTACCATTCAAATTAATTGGAAAACAAATAAAAACAAACCAATCACGACGTCCACAACCAGACGCGAGGTTTGGGGCTACCTGTCACCGGACATCGCGTCCACAGCCGCATAGCCCCGCCGGTACATTCGCACCTGAAATGTGGAAGGAATTCCCCAATTATAATGGAATATTCTGAAAATCAGCGTATTACAGGCATGTATTTAAAAACTAAAATCTTGTAACAATTGATTATCAGGTACTTATAAAAATGTGTAAATTTAATAAAAGTGAAACATGCTGATAATGAACATGTTTCATAGTGTTCCACTTTGTTCCGCGTGTAAAAATGGAACGCTTTGTTTGTCGGGAGGTGCCTAAAATCAGGATTTTACGGTGCATCTCGTGAAGGGTTTGACAAATATCTGTCAACGAGGTTGTCTCAAAAGTATTTTTAAATCAAGCAACGCCAAATTATATTCCGGAGCGACAGGTCTTTGTGTAACTTCGTGAACCTTGTGGTAAAAAACTTAACCACGAAGTTCACGAAGGGCACTAAGATTATCACGAGGCCAGATATTATTTTGTATTTATTCTCATATCAGGACTTTTTAGACGGCCTCTTTGCTATTTGAAAATAAAATTTATAGGGTATACAAACTACTTGGTATAGGGTTGTATGCGTAAAAAAATTTAGATTGCACCCGGAATAAAGGATGGAGAAATTTAGCCCCGAAAATATTAAAATTGCTGTTATTGGTTTAGGCTATGTTGGATTGCCCCTGGCAATTGAATTTGCAAAAAAATACAGCGTCACAGGTTTTGACATTAAGGAAGACCGGATCAGTGAGTTATTGAAAGGTAACGACTATACCAACGAAGCAGATATTGACCAACTGAATGCCGTGTTAAATAAAGGTGACGGGCGGGGGCTGCAGTTTACTTCATCAGTTGATGATTTGAAAGCCTGCACCATTTTTATCATTACCGTGCCTACCCCGGTTGATCATTTTAAGTCGCCCGATTTGAAGTCGTTATTGTATGCCTCAGAAATAATAGGAGGCGTACTAAAAAAAGGCGATATCGTAATTTATGAATCGACCGTTTACCCCGGTTGTACAGAAGACGATTGCGTGCCGGTGTTGGAAGCGTATTCGGGTATGAAATTTAATGTTGACTTTTTCTGCGGTTACTCGCCCGAGCGAATAAACCCCGGCGATAAGATATACACTTTAACCAAAATAATAAAGGTAACCTCAGGCTCAACGCCGGCGGTTGCAGATTTTATCGATCTACTTTACAAATCGATCATAACAGCCGGCACTTATAAGGCCCCGAGCATAAAAGTGGCCGAAGCATCCAAAGCGATTGAGAATGCGCAGCGGGATATCAATATCTCTTTTGTGAACGAACTGGCGCTGATCTTTGATTTGATCGGCATTGATACCAACGACGTGCTGGCGGCAGCCGCAACGAAATGGAATTTTTTAAAATATAAGCCTGGTTTGGTTGGCGGCCACTGTATCGGGGTCGATCCTTATTACCTGGCCCATAAAGCGGAGTCACTGGGCTACCAGCCACAGGTAATTTTGTCCGGTCGGCGGGTCAATGATAATATGGGTGTTTTTGTTGCAAATAAGGTGGTCAAACTGATGATCAAAAAAGAACACAACATCGCCGGTTCCCGCGCTTTGATACTCGGGATTACCTTCAAGGAGAACTGCCCGGATATCCGCAACTCACAGGTTATCGATATTTATAACGAGTTGGTGCAATTTGGATTGAGCGTTGATATCTACGACCCGCGGGCAAACAAAACGGAGGTGAAAGATCAGTTTGGAATTGACCTGGTGGAAATGAATCTGTCGACCGCAAGCAATCGGTATGATGCGATCATATTAGCGGTAGCCCACACGGAATTTATGAGCCTCGACCTGGCGAAACTAAGCAATCCGAAAACGGTAATATTCGACACAAAAGGCATTTTGGACCGGTCGGTAGTTGACGGCCGGCTATGATTTAATTAATAGGAATTTTTATAAACCAATTTATTTTATATTTATCTATACTGAAATATTTGTTAAAGCTTTCGTTCAAATGCGATGGCTTTGTTATTTTAGCACGATGGAAGAGCAAAATGAAAATCAGCTGAATATTGAATTGTCAGAAGAAATGGCCGAGGGCATTTATTCAAACCTGGCGATCATAACCCATTCCAGTTCGGAATTCGTACTGGATTTTATCCGGGTAATGCCGGGCGTTCCAAAAGCTAAGGTGAAATCGCGGATAATATTGACGCCCGAGCATGCCAAGCGTTTGTCAATCGCTTTGCAAGACAATATGGAAAAATTTGAAGCCATAAACGGCCGCATAAAAATTCAGCCTGAGCCAACAGGTTTTCCGATGAACTTCGGCGGGACAATGGGCCAGGCCTAGCTAAAGTGAACCGATGGAAAAAAATATATATGTTAATAAATCGTTCTTTGTGATATTAAATTTTTAAGCAAAATAAAAGAAACTTATAATTTTTACATTTTTTTTTATATTTTAGCTTTGTTTTTGTAAAAGTTGTTAAAAAATCTTAACCACCATCTACCTATGGAGTTAAATTTACGATTGGCAATCCTGGCGGCAATAAAAGCTGGCGAGGAAATACTGAAGATATACAATGAGGACGACCTGGAGATCGAATTAAAGTCTGATCAGTCGCCATTAACGAAAGCCGACCGCAATTCGCACCAGGTCATTGTCGAAGGCCTGAAAGCATCAGGATTACCGGTTTTGAGCGAGGAAGGGAACGCTATTCCTTACTACGAAAGGTCAAAGTGGGAGTTGTTCTGGCTGATTGACCCGCTTGACGGAACAAAGGAATTTATTAAAAAGAATGGCGAGTTTACGGTCAATATTGCACTAATAGCGTTGGACACCCCGGTAATAGGCGTTGTATACGTTCCGGTTACCAGGGTTTTGTATTTTGCCTCCGAGCGAACCGGGAGCTTTAAAGTTAACATTGAAGAGGATTTTAAAGAGGAAGATATTACCCGGCTTTTTGATTTGGCCGAGTCGCTTACCGACAGTCAGTACCCAACAATATTTACAATTGTTGCCAGCCGTTCTCATTCAACAAAAGAGACCGAGGAGTTTGTCAGTAAAAAGCAGGAAGAGCTTGGAAATGTAAACCTCATCAGCTCCGGAAGTTCAATAAAATTATGCCTGGTAGCTGAGCGCAAAGCACATGTTTACCCCCGACTGGCGCCAACGATGGAATGGGATACAGCTGCGGCGCATGCTATTGCCTACTATTCTGACTGCCGGGTTTATGATTATGCTACCGGGAACGAATTGAAATATAACAAGGAAAATATGTTGAATCCATGGTTCGTGGTTTCCGGGCAGTATGAATAATATTATTATATAACAATACCATTCGAAATACAGAGGCGGTAATAGGATGATTTTTTGTTGTAGCCATATAAAATAAAAATGGTCAATATCTTTTGATGAAAGAGAAGCTCCACATTATCGAACATTCATATAAACTTAAACGTGTTGATCGGGAAAAAGCGACTGGCCATAGGTCCGCATGCCTATGGTTTACCGGGCTTTCCGGCTCGGGTAAAAGCACCATAGCCAATATTGTTGAGCAGGAATTGTACGAAAGGGGCATAAAGACGTTCATACTGGATGGCGATACTATTCGCAAAGGGCTTTGTAGTGATCTGTCATTTACAGAAGCAGACCGGGCCGAGAATTTAAGAAGAATAGGCGAGGTAGTAAAATTAATTTGCGATGCCGGTTTAGTGGCTATCGCCACTTTCATTTCACCTTATAAGCGCGACCGCCAGTGGCTGCGGAGTTTGCTCGGCGAATCTTTTATTGAAATTTTTGTAGATACGCCCCTCGAGATATGTGAGCAACGCGACGTTAAAGGCTTATATCAAAAAGCCAGAAGGGGCGAAATCAGCAATTTTACCGGGATCAGTTCTCCATTCGAGGCCCCGGTTTCGCCCGAAATCTATATCAACACGGTTAATGAAACATTGGAGCAATCGGTAAAATCAATTTTAGAATACGTGCTGCCACGGCTCATGGCAGAAAATTAATTATATGAATAAATATTATCTCAGCAGCCTTCAGGAACTCGAATCGGAAGCCATATACGTGATCAGGGAAGTCGCCGCCCAGTTTGACAGGCCGGCAATTTTATTTTCAGGTGGAAAGGACTCGATAGTTGTAACCCATTTGGCCAGGAAAGCTTTTTGGCCGGCCAAAATACCGATGCCTTTGATTCACATCGATACCGGGCATAACTTCCCCGAGACCATGGATTTTCGCGACAAATTGGTAGATGAATTGGGCGTACAACTCATTGTAGGATCAGTTCAGGAAGCGATAAACAAGGGCCGGGCGGTTGAAGAAAGTGGTATCAATGCAAGCAGGAACGAACTTCAGATAGTTACCTTGCTGGATGCTATTGAACAAAACAAGATAGACGCTGCAATAGGTGGAGCGCGCCGCGATGAGGAAAAAGCGAGGGCAAAGGAAAGATTTTTCAGTCATAGAGATGAATTTGGCCAGTGGGACCCTAAAAATCAACGCCCTGAGCTTTGGAACATTTTTAATGGGCGCAAGCGAATGGGTGAACATTTCAGGGTTTTCCCCATCAGCAACTGGACAGAAATGGACGTGTGGAATTACATCGCCCAGGAAAAGATCGCCATTCCTTCGTTATACTTCGCTCATCACCGGGAAGCAGTTTTTCGCGATGGTTCCTGGCTGCCCAATTCTGAATTTTTAGCCTTAAGGGATGGAGAGAAATTGGAACTTAAGTACATGCGTTTCCGTACGTTAGGTGATATTACAATTACAGGGGGCATTGAATCTGACGCGGATACTATAGAGAAAATAGTGACAGAGGTGTCAGCTACCCGGAGCACTGAGCGAGGTCATCGCAGCGATGATAAACGTTCGGACACATCGATGGAAGACAGGAAGCGCCAGGGCTATTTTTAAACACAAAATAATCAAAAAGATAACGCTGAAGGAATGGCCCCAGCAGTCAATGCCTAACTGAAAATTAAAATAATATCAATATATTCGCCGCAAACAATATGGAATTACTTCGTTTTACTACTGCCGGTAGCGTTGATGATGGGAAAAGCACGTTAATTGGACGCTTGCTTTACGACTCAAAATCAATTTTTGAGGACCAAATGGCGGCGGTGAAACAGTCGAGCGAAAGGAAGGGCCTGCAACATGTTGATCTGTCCCTGCTTACTGACGGGCTTCGTTCCGAAAGAGAGCAAGGCATCACCATTGATGTGGCCTACAGGTATTTCGCGACTCCGAAACGTAAGTTTATCATCGCCGACACGCCTGGTCATATTCAGTACACCCGCAACATGGTTACCGGCGCTTCGACAGCAAATGTGGCACTGTTGCTCATAGATGCACGCCATGGCGTAATTGAACAAACTTGCCGCCACTCCTTTATAGCATCCCTGCTAAAAATCCCCCATATCATTGTCTGCGTTAACAAAATGGACCTGGTTGAATACTCGGAAGAAGTATATAACAGGGTAGTGGAGCAATATCATCAGTTTGCCAGCAAACTGGATATAAAGGACATCCGGTACATTCCAATAAGTGCGCTAAACGGAGACAACGTGGTAAACCGTTCGGAAAGTATGGACTGGTACCGCGGTGCAAGTTTGCTGGACACACTTGAAACATTGCACATTAGCAGTGACCAAAATCACCTCGATGCCCGTTTTCCGGTTCAAACAATTATTCGCCCGCACGCTGAAAAATATCACGACTACCGGGGTTATGCCGGCCGTGTAGCAGGTGGAATTTTCAGGAAAGGTGATAATGTTACCGTTCTGCCTTCAGGTTTAACTTCGAAAATAAAGTCGATAGATACCTATGAAGGAGAAATAGAGGAAGCGTTTGCATCGATGTCGGTATCAATTTGCCTTGAAGATGACATCGATATCAGCCGTGGCGATATGATCGTTAAAAAGAATAATCAACCCGAGGTAGGACAGGACATAGATGTATTGATGTGCTGGATGGCAGCCAAAGGGCCCAGGCCCGGGGCAAAATATTACCTGAGGAGTACAAGCCGCGAAGTGATGGCTATTATAAAGGAGGTAATATATAAAATTGATATTAATACCATGCAGCGGCTGGAGCAGGATGAGGATATCAGGATGAATGACATGGCCAGGGTGAGGATGCGTACAACCAAGCCCCTGATTTATGATGAATACAGAAGAAACCGAATTACCGGATCGTTAATATTAGTTGATGAAACAACTAACGAAACGGTCGCTGCCGGAACCATACACTCTTAAATAAAATCAATTACGTTAAAACATGAGAAAATATCTACTAATAGTTTTACCCGCGATCTATATAGTTATGGTTTTCAGTTCCTGCACTTCAGTGAAGGATTTACCATATTTAAGAGATATATCGGACAGCACAAAAGAAAGACTGGTAAAAGAAGCGCCTTACACAGACCCACTGATTCAACCGGATGATATTCTTTCCGTTATAATTATAACTATCGACCCAACAACTTCCGCTCCGGTAAACCAGGCGTCAATTATGGCTGTTTCAGCAAGCAGTACGGCCAGTCCCGCTGCCCCCGGCTTGGTTCCGGGATTACTTGTTGATAAAGAAGGCAATATCTCCGAGCCTATACTCGGAACAATACATGTTGGTGGCTTATCAACTTCCCAGGCAAAAATTGTTATAAAAGCAGAGGCTGATAAATATTATAAGCAGACTGATGTCCAGGTGCGATTTGCCAACTTTAGCGTAACGGTAATCGGCGAAGTAGTGCACCCATCTACGTTTGTGATTCCAAATGAAAAAATTTCAATACTTGACGCTTTAGGAATGGCCGGCGACCTTACCGTATACGGCCGTCGCGAAAATGTGTTGGTCATTAGAAATGTTGAGGGGAAAAAAGAAGTTTCGCGGTTAAATTTAAACAACTCAGATATATTCAAATCGCCTTATTTTTACCTCAGGCAAAACGATGTGGTTTATGTTGAGCCGAACAAGTCAAAAGCAATTCAGGCCGATGCCGAACAAACGCGCATAATTACTATTGCAGCATCAGTTTTAACAGGTTTATTCTTGTATTTGCGCCTCGCTAAATAAAAATGGTTGTAACCCTAATATTTTAATTATGATTCAGAATTCTAACGTCAATAATGCTACAAAAGAAACTGAAGAGGAATCTTTCGATGTGAAAGCATTCATTGGAAAGTTAATTGGCGGTTGGTGGATAATCTTACTCAGCTTTGTAGTTTGCGGCATACTTGCAGCGCTTTTCATGTACTACAAGGCCCCTGCTTACAACATAACTTCAACGGTGCTGATAGACGACGGGGATAGCAATGCAAGTTCGATAGCGAGTTCAAGCAGTTCACTGCTTGACATCAGTTCGCTGCTTGATCTTAAGAACAATGTGGACAACGAAACCCAGGTGCTTTTGACGCACCACCTGCTTGAAAAAACAGTGCGGGATATGAAATTAAATATCATTTACTATCAGCAGCGTTTTGGTTTTGGCTTTTTGGATGCGCAAACAAACAGAAATCCATTTATAGTAAGCATACTGAAGGAAGTTGACACCATTCAAACAACCAAGTTTTTCTTTAGCATCGTTGACAGTAATACATTTCACCTTTATTATAAAGTTACCAACCCCGATCTGAGCACGCAAAGGTTACAGGGCAACTTTACTTATAACAAGCCATTTTATGTTATCGGCGTTGGTTTACTAAACATCAAAAAAAATCCGGAATTCGGGTTCGGTGATTCCGACTGGCACTTTGATATTGAGTCGGTCGATCAAAGAATTTATGATCTGCAGCAAATTTTAACCATTGCAACCACCAGTACAACCACATCGACCATAAACCTTGTTATTGATTATCCAATACCCAGAGAAGGTGAAAATATTCTCGGTACACTGATAAAGAATTACCAGGTTCAAAATCTTAGGTTAAAAAATGAGGTTGCAGACAGTACCATAAAGTTCATTGACGGCCGGCTAAAAGTAGTTGGAAAACAACTGGAGGATATTGAAACAAATGTGCAGGACTTTAAGCAGAAGAACTCGCTGCTTGGCGACTTATCGGAGCAAGGGAAGCTATTGGTTGATAATACCGCAGCATATAACGACCAGATGGCGAAAAATGCGATCGTTTTGTCCGTTTCCAAAGCTTTGCTTACTTATTTAAATGATACTAATCATAACCAAACGGTAGTGCCGAATGCGATCATCCCGGATGATGTTATTTTAGCGAGCCTGATCAATCAATATAACACGCTGATTGGCGAACGGGACAAGCAATCGCTTTCGGTTACCAATGAAAATCCATTCATGAAAAACCTGGAGGACCGTATAGTAACACTGCGTAAGGATATGATAAAATACCTGGTGAATACCGAACGGTCGCTTCAAATTACCGATCAACACCTGAAGGTATCAACTAACCAGTTTAATAACCAGATAACCAAGGTGCCGCCAATGGAGAAAATTTATCTCGACCTGCAAAGGCAACAGGCAATTTGGCAAACCATTTATACTTATTTACTCCAAACCAAAGAAGAGACCGAGATATCCAAAACATCAAATCTTTCTATCGCAACACTTATTGACCCTCCAAAGGCCGATTACAAGCCTTATAGCCCGAGCATCGTAATTGTTGGCGCCGCTGCATTTTTCCTGGCAATATTTTTCCCCGTGGCCAGGGTATTTGCTAAAGATCTGTTAAATAGCAAGATTTTGGTTAGGGAGGATATCACCAAAAATACAAACATCCCGATCTCGGCATTGTCATCTCCGAATAAAGACCCATCTATATCCAGAAACCTCGAAACTTTCTCTTTAAACAACCTGCAATTATCAACAATATCTTCCTCGAACGTTAATGACAATATCTGATCAGTATTTGGAAAATACTTGTATAAATTACCGAGGTGAATATCATAAAGGCTGTCGTAATACACCCTGCCAAGTTTATCCAGTGGCGGAGTGGTACTGTTAGCTTTAACGTTTAAAAAATCCACAAATGGCTCGGTGATCAAGCCGTCCCGCCGCCAATGAAGGTAATGCGAATAGGATCTTTTTGCCGGATTACGCAAAACGTACATCAACTTTACATCCTGGCCCAAATCCTTGGCAATTCTTTCAATTGCCAATTCATTGGCAAAATAGCTGGGGGTGAAATCAGAAATATACCGCTGGTTATTATATTTTGAATAATACGAGTTTGAATACCACGCTAAGCCCTTCTTGTACTTTTTGTCGTCCACAAAAAAATGTGGTTCTTTAAAAGAAGGAACCATGATATCGGGGTGTCCCTCGCAAACCGTGTATAAAGTAGTAGTTCCGCTTTTAAGTGGCCCTAAGCACAGCATATTTGGTAAAATAATTTTCATTTTTTTAACCAATATTTAAACTGACTTTCTATACCCGCAAGTTTCGAAATATCCTCATTGTAATACTCGGCAAGCGCTGCATTTATACGATCCGGCACGGTCTTA
>Ga0206954_1038_pt1 | contig 39004 bp, 37 predicted proteins | sample Alteio_BWOrgHeat_37_FD_153250 | JGI IMG/M metagenome (GOLD analysis project Ga0206954, IMG submission 153250) | Enriched cells from forest soil in Barre Woods Harvard Forest LTER site, Petersham, Massachusetts, United States -... | ecosystem: Environmental > Terrestrial > Soil > Temperate forest >...
AAAAAGAGGCCATCGCCTGGAGCTGGGAATTGCTGACGGAGGTTTATGGGATAGAAAAGGAACGCCTGTATGTAACCGTTTTTGGTGGCGATGAAAAAGAAGGACTGCCGGTAGATACCGAAGCATTTGATTACTGGAAACAATACGTGCCCGAAGAGCGCATCCTTTTCGGCAACAAAAAAGATAACTTTTGGGAAATGGGCGAAACCGGCCCCTGTGGACCGTGTTCGGAGATCCATTATGATAACCGGAGTGAAGGTGAAAGATTAAAGGTGAAAGGCGCGACGCTGGTGAATGCGGATGATCCCCAGGTGATTGAGATATGGAATAATGTATTCATGCAGTTTAACCGCTTGCGTGACGGTTCGTTGCAGCCCTTACCGGCTAAACATGTGGATACCGGGATGGGTTTTGAGCGATTAGTGAGGGTATTGCAGGGGAAATCTTCCAATTATGATACGGATGTTTTTCAGCCGTTAATTCAGTTTATTTCGGAAAAAAGTGGTAAAAGTTATAACAGCGATGCTAAACCAGGTGATGCAGATTGGAACGAGGCCGTTGCCATGCGGGTTTTGGCGGACCACGTGCGTGCAATAAGTTTTGCTATATCGGATGGGCAGTTGCCATCTAATAATAAGGCGGGTTATGTAATCCGCCGGATATTACGTAGGGCAGTGCGATATTCTTATCAGTATTTAGGTTTTAAAGAACCCTTTATTAATCAGTTGGTGCCTTTGTTGGCTGACCAGTTTAAAGGTGTGTTTGATGAGTTGTACAGTCAGAAGGATTTTGTGCAAAAGGTGATTTTGGAAGAGGAAACTTCTTTTTTGAGAACTTTGGCAACTGGAATATTGAGGTTTGAATCTTCTTTGTATAAATCGATAGACCCTCAAACACTTCACGATCTACAAGTTAAAAATAACATGGGTGATTTAGGTCGATCTTTGTTTCAAATGAACGATAACACTGCGAACTATTGGAAAGATATAAATGAACATGCGGTAGGTAGATCGATCCCGGGAAGGATTGCCTTTGAGTTGTATGATACTTATGGGTTTCCGATAGATTTAACAGAGTTGTTAGCAAGAGAGAAAGGAATGAGTGTTGACAACGAGGGCTTTTACAAAGAACTTGCCGAGCAAAAATCCCGCTCCCGTGCCGCCACCGCCATTGATACCGGCGACTGGGTGGTTTTAAAAGATGACGACACCGTCGAATTTACCGGCTATGACGAATTGGAAAGCGTTGCCCGCATCATTAAATACCGCAAAGTAACCGCCAAAGGCAAGGGGCAATACCAAATTGTGATTGATAAAACGCCATTTTATGCGGAGAGCGGCGGACAGGTAGGGGATAAGGGTGAACTGGTTTTCCCGGATGGGGAGGTGATTGAAGTGACAGATACTAAAAAGGAAAACGGCCTGATCGTTCATTTTACAGATAAGCTGCCAGCCACGCCCGATGATGCATTAACGGCCATTGTCGACAGCGATTTACGCACCAGTACCGAAAACAACCACAGCGCCACGCACTTATTGCATGCTGCGATGAAACAGGTGCTGGGCACACATGTGAACCAGAAAGGCTCCCTGGTGAATGCCGATTACCTGCGGTTCGACTTTTCGCATTTTGCTAAAGTGACTGATGAAGAACTGGCAAAAATTGAAGCCATTGTTAATGAAAAGGTGCGGGAAAATATTTTCCTGAAAGAGGAACGCAACGTGCCTTACCAGCAAGCCATCAGCAGCGGGGTGACCGCCTTATTCGGCGAAAAATATGGCGATTTTGTGCGGGTGATCACTTTTGACGACCAGTTCTCCAAAGAGCTTTGCGGCGGTACGCATATAAAAGCAACCGGGCAGATCGGGTTCTTTAAGATCATTGCCGAAAGCGCTGTGGCCGCTGGCGTGCGCCGTATCGAGGCGATAACCGGTATTGCTGCTGAAAATTACATCAATGAGCAAAGCAAGCTAGTACATCAGCTAAAAGAGCTGCTAAAAAACCCGAAGGATATCTCAAAAAGCGTTGAAGGCCTGCTGGAGGAAAATAATAAGCTAAAAAAAGAGATCGAAAAATCGGTGCTCGAAAAATCGTCAGGGTTAAAAAACGAGCTGGCTCAAAAAGCAGAAACGATCAACGGCGTGAATTTTATCGCCCAAAAAGTGACTTTGCCCAACGCTGATGCTGTAAAAAACCTGGCTTACCAGTTGAAGGACATTGTGCCAAACCTGTTTTTGGTGTTGGCTGCTGAGATCGGTGAAAAGCCCTCATTAACAGTGATGATTGCGGAGAGCGTCGTGAAAGAGAAGGGTTTAAACGCCGGGAATATTGTACGCGAACTGGCTAAAGAGATCAAGGGCGGCGGGGGCGGTCAGCCATTTTTTGCAACGGCCGGCGGGAGTGATTTGAGCGGGTTGGACAGGGCGTTGGAGAAAGCGAAGGGGTACCTATAGAAAAGTCCCCCCAGCAGGTCATGCTGAACTTGTTTCAGCACCCCACGCGCTAAGTCTACGCGCGATAGGTAACTGGTTTCCTGTTCACCGTCTTGCTGGTTACCTATCCTGTGGCGACCTGCCTGATGGGGTGCCGAAACAAGTTCGGCATGACTTTTTATTTAGGTCGTAAATCTGTATCTGCACAAAAAATATATCCCATTAATAAGTATTAACTTTATATTTGGCCTCCGAAAAGCGTTTTTGTGGCGCTGAATAATTGATATGCCGAGTATTACTGCCGAAATAAGTGAGAAATATGAGTTGGTTGTAGGGTTAGAGGTACACGCGCAATTATCTACGTTAAGTAAATCTTTTTCATCGGATTCGGCTGCATTCGGCGGCGGACCGAATACCCATATCAGCCCGGTATCGCTGGGGCACCCGGGGACCCTGCCGCGCATCAATAAAAAAATGGTGGAGTATGCTGTAAAAATGGGCCTGGCCTGTAACAGCACCATCAACCTGTACAATACTTTTGCCCGCAAAAATTATTTCTATGCCGATCTGCCTAAGGGCTACCAAATTACGCAGGATCATCTGCCGGTTTGTGTAGGCGGTTTTGTGCCGGTGCGGCTGAGCGGCGGTGTCACCAAAAATATTGCTATTCACCATATCCACATGGAAGAGGATGCCGGCAAAAGCATGCACGACCAGCACCACGATGATTCCCTAATCGATCTGAACAGGGCAGGGGTGCCGCTGATCGAGATCGTCTCGGAGCCGGATATGCGCAGCGCCGAAGAGGCCGCACAGTTTTTAACCGAATTGCGCAAACTGGTGCGTTACTTAGGGATTTGCGATGGTAATATGGAGGAAGGCAGCCTGCGCTGCGACGCTAATATTTCAGTCAGGTTAAAGGGGGAAACGGCGTACAATAACCGTTGCGAGGTGAAAAACCTCAACTCTATCCGTAACCTGCAGCGAGCCATCGACCATGAGTTTGAGCGCCAGGTATCGGTGATGGAAGAAGGCGGTTTTATCGATCAAAATACACTGAACTTTAATGCCGATACGGGCGAAACCTCGGTATTGCGCTCGAAAGAAATGGCAAACGATTACCGCTACTTTCCTGAACCTGATCTGACGCCGGTTGTATTGACAAATGCATACCTGCAACAACTCAAAAAAAATATGCCGGCTTTGCCAAACGAACTGTTTGACAAATACACCAAACAATACGGCTTATCGGATTATGATGCCGGGGTGATCACTGCAGAAAGGGAATTTGCTTTATATTTTGACGAGTTGCTGAAACATACGCCCAATTGCAAAGCTGCGGTTAACTGGTTAATGGGGCCGGTTAAATCGTACCTGAACGAGGCCAATAAGTCTTTTAATGATTTTGAACTGGACCCTGAACGCCTTGCAGGAATGATAACCCTGATCGATAACGGGAAGATCAATTATTCGCTGGCAACCCAAAAGCTTTTTCCCGCGTTATTAAAGTCGCCGGGTAAAAGCGCCGGAGAATTGGCAGCCGAGCTTAACATCCTGATCAACGCAGATAAAATAGACGTAAACCAGTTTATCAAAGATGCTTTGGCCAAATACCCCGAAAAGGTAGTGGAATATCAAAAAGGGAAAAAAGGCGTTTTAGGCTTGTTTATGGGTGAGATCATGAAAAGCTCGAAGGGAAAGATCGACCCTCAAAAGACAAACCAGTTGTTAATAAAAGAATTAGAATCGAAATAGTTGATTAGAGACTAGAGACTAGAGATTAGAATGGTAATGGGTTTGCCTGACGACGCCCAAGCTAATCTCTTGTCTCTAACCTCTGATTACCAGCCCAAAATATAAAAATATGAAAAGAAACATCGTTTATTACGCGGCGATCATTTTGTTGCCATTATTCCTGTTTTCGTGCAAGGATAAGGATGCCTTTACTTTGTCGGGTACCATAACCAATCCCGGCAGCCTGAAACAAATAACGCTAATAGCGGAAACACCCAATGGCATAGCCGTGGTCGACTCCACCAATTTAAGCGACCAGGGCAAATTTGTTTTTAAACACAACGCACCGTATGCAAATCTTTACCGGCTGCGTGTTGGCGGAAGCATGTTTGATTTTATTGCCAAAAATGGCGACGAAATAGCGTTTAACACCAATTTGACTGATCCGAAGCGGGCTTACGAGATAACAGGTTCGGACGAGTCGGGGAAAATTCAGGATTTTAACAAGCTAAGCAATTACTACGGTGCTATTAACACCAAGTTAAGTGATGCCTATATTAACAAGGCCCAAAGTATTGGTAAAGGCCCCGACTCTGCAAAGCTTGCTGATACCTTAGCCGCCTTTTATCGCCCCCTGCTCAGGAAGAACTTTGACGACTATAACCTGGCAGTGCTAAAGTTTATGAATGATAATAAAGCTTCGCTTGCCGGGTTTTATGCTGCATCAAGTATCGATTCGGTTAAATATGAATCGCAATTGGTTGCTTATGCCGATGCCATCACGGGTAAGTTCGATGGTAACCCGGCTGTTGCGCAGTTTATCCAAAATAAAATGGCGGTCAAATCAATAACAATCGGTCATCAGGCGCCTGATTTTACGACTGGAGGCATTGACGGTAAGCCTGTTAAACTATCGGATTACAGGGGTAAGTATGTGCTGTTGGATTTTTGGGCTTCGTGGTGCGGTCCCTGCAGGCAGGAAAACCCCAACGTGGTTAAGCAATATGCCATTTACCATCCAATGGGCCTCAATATACTGGGCGTTTCGCTGGACGTTGATAAAGGCGCATGGCAGCAGGCGGTTGAACATGACAAACTAACCTGGGCACATGGATCTGATTTGAAAACCTGGGAGGGGCCTACTGAAAAGTTATACCACATTTTCTCAATTCCCTCTAATTTTATCATCGATCCTAACGGCATCATCGTCGCAAAAAATATAACCGGCGCCGATCTTGAAGAATTTTTAAAGAAAACATTTAGCAAGTCTCAATAAATCGTTAAAATTAGGTAACATTTAACAATTTCTTAATATTAAATTTACGCTATCGTTCTTTTGCGCGCCTACTTTTACGCAAAAAATTAACCTTGCATGAGCACCTCAAACAAACAGAAAATTCTTATTGTTGACGACGAGCCGGATATTTTAGAGCTTATTGAATATAACCTGAAAAAAGAAGGCTACCAGGTATTTTTGGCGCGTAACGGTCAGGAAGCCGTAGCTGAAGCCAAGCGCACACTGCCCGACCTGATCGTACTGGACATTATGATGCCCAAGATGGATGGGATAGAGGCCTGCCGCATCATGCGTACCATGCCTGAGTTTAAGAATACCTTTATGGTGTTTTTAACTGCCCGCAGCGAGGAGTATTCGGAGATTGCCGGCTTTAACGTAGGCGCTGATGATTATATCGCTAAACCGATAAAGCCAAGAGCACTGGTGAGCCGCATCAACGCGATATTACGCCGTAACGCACCCTCTGAAGATGTTACCGAAAACAAGCTGGAAATAGGCGATTTGGTGATCGACCGCGAAGCTTACCTGGTCTATCAAAAAGGGGTAAAGGTGGTTTTAGCCAAAAAAGAATTTGAATTGCTATACCTGCTTGCCTCAAAACCTGGTAAAGTTTACACCCGCGAGGTGATCCTTAAAAATATCTGGGAAGATTCCGTAGTAGTTACTAACCGCACCATTGATGTGCATATCCGCAAACTGCGCGAAAAGCTGGGCGACGACGTTGTGGCTACCGTAAAAGGCGTAGGCTACAAGTTTGAAGGATAAAAAATATCGAAGCAATAAGAAAGGCGTCCTGGATAAACGGGACGCCTTTTTTCATTGTTGCAATTTTGGTAGTGTTTAATGAGCCATTGCAGTTTTCTTCTTGCCTCCACCTTTTGACTTTGCAGCACCGGATTTGGCCGCAACAGTTTTTTTGGCAGCAGTTGCAGTTGTTTTTGCTTTTGCGATTACAGTATCGGCTTTCGCTGTGGCTTTTGTTTTTACGTTTGCCGCTTCCTTTTTAGCCTCGGCAGTAATTTCCTTCGCTTTGGTTTCGGCTTTTGCTTTTACGCCGGCGGCGGCTGTTTTAGCATCAGTTGCAGCGCTTTTAACCTTGGTCGAAACAGCGCGGGCGGTGGATCTGCTTTTCTGTTTTGAAGTTGTTTTTTTAGCAACTACTTTATCTTTTAGTTCATCAAATTTATGTTCGGCAGCATCTTTTATATCTTCGGCTTTGTCTTTGGTACCTTCCCAAAGCTCTTCAATGGTTTCTTTAACCTTTTCGAAAAATCCCTTTTCTTCAGGTTTGGTTGAATTTGTACTCATTGCAGATTTTTTTAGTTTATAATGTTTTTCAGGCTTAGTAACGCTGTAAGGCCCTTTTGGTTTGTTTTTTAATTAAGAAATTATTTAATAAGTATCCGGCAGATTGCTTTTGTGTTGCAAAAAAATAAAAAATGTCAATTTAACATTTTATTTTTCCAAATTTATTTATATTTGTACAAGCCATTGACTTAACCAATTATTAAATAAAATTACCCCTTATGAAAAAAGTGTTGTTGGGCTGTGCAATTGTTTCGTTTTTGTTTATCACCGCTTGTTCAAATAAAGCGGGCACGCCGAAGCCCGTACCGACCGACACCACAAGTACTTATAAACCTCCTGTCGTATCATCTTCATTCGCAAAGGGGGCTGATATCAGTTGGGTTACGCAATTTGAATCAACCGGGGTTAAGTTTTATGATAAAAACGACAACCAGCAGGATCTTTTTGCATTGATAAAGAGCCTGGGATTTAACTCCATCAGGTTACGTGCCTGGGTTAATCCTTCAGCCGGCTGGTGCAATACTGCTGATGTTTTGGCAAAAGCCATCCGTGCAAAAAATGCAGGGATGAAAGTGATGATCGACTTTCATTACAGCGACACCTGGGCCGATCCCGGTGATCAAGCTGTTCCGGCCGCATGGGCATCGTTTGATTTCCCCACGCTGCAGTCTACCATGTACAGCTATACCGTGGGCGTGATGGATACGCTGAAAAATCATGGTATTACGCCTGATTGGGTGCAGGTTGGCAACGAAACCGACAATGGCATGTTATGGCCGATGGGCAATGCAACTTCGAGTATGGCAAATTTTGCCGCCTTGGTTGAGCAGGGCTATAAAGCGGTTAAATCTGTAAGCGCTACTACAAAAGTGATTGTGCACCTGGCAAACGGTTACGACAATAGCTTATATCAATGGATGTTTGACGGTTTAAAAGCCAATGGCGCCCAATGGGATATTATTGGCATGTCATTGTATCCAAGCTATGGGTCTTCTACCTGGCAGGCGACAGACACCCAATGCCTGGCAAATATAAATGCTGTAATTGCGCGTTATTCAACCCCCGTAATGGTTGTTGAGGTGGGGATGCCTGCAAATGCGCCATCTACGGCAAGGGATTTTTTAACCGATATCATTACAAAAGTAAACGCGGTTTCGGGCGGAAACGGCCTGGGTGTTTTTTACTGGGAACCCGAAGCATACAATAATGGTTACGGCCTGGGCGCTTTTGACAGCACCGGCAAGCCAACTGAAGCATTGGATGCTTTTGGAAACTAAGTGATTTAAAACAGGCCCGCAAATAGCGGGCTTTTTTGTAACCTGAAAAATAAATGTTAAACTGACATAAATAAAGCTACTAAACCAATAAAACCAAATATACAAACCAAAAAAACCAAATGTTATGAAAAGTAGAATCTCAATCTGCACAGCCATGCTGCTGTGCCTCGGCTTCGGCTGCAAAAAAGATGCAAGTAACCAAACTCAGCCCGGCGCCAAAATCAGTTCAAATTTTACCGCGCCGTTGGCCTCGTCCTCATTTGCCAATGGCTCTGATGTAAGCTGGGTAACCCAGATGGAAGCATCGGGCCTGAAATTTTACAACAGCAGCGGTACGCAGCAAGACTTGTTCACCGTGCTGAAAGGGCTGGGCATTAACGCCATCAGGCTGCGCGCCTGGGTGAACCCTTCGGGCGGATGGTGCAATACCTCCGATGTGGTTGCGAAAGCTATTCGTGCCAAAAACGCGGGAATGAGCATCATGATCGATTTTCATTACAGCGATACGTGGGCCGATCCGGGCGACCAAACTGTTCCCGCCGCCTGGGCAAGCGAAGACTTTACCGATTTGATGACCACGACTTACAACTATACCCTTAATACGCTGAATACCCTAAAATCAAATGGTATTACACCAACCTGGGTACAGGTAGGCAACGAAACCAGCAACGGCATGCTTTGGCCTGATGGGGAAGCTTCCACCAATATGAAAAACTTTGCATGGCTGGTTAACTGCGGTTACAATGCCACCAAGGCGGTGTTTCCATCCTGCAAAGTAATTGTTCACCTGGCTAATGGTTATGATAATACCACCTTCAGGTGGCTGTTTGATGGCCTGAAAGCCAATGGCGCAAGCTGGGATGTGATCGGCATGTCTTTATACCCAACAACAAGCAATTGGTCAACTCTTAACAGCGAGTGTTTAACCAATATGAACGATATGGTTTCGCGCTATGGCAAGCAGGTAATGATTTGCGAGGCGGGTATGCCTGAAAATGCGGCATCTACCTGCAAATCATTTTTAAGCGACTTAATTACCAAAGTGAAGTCTGTGTCCGGCGGTAATGGCCTTGGCGTTTTTTACTGGGAGCCGGAGGCTTATAACAACTGGCAGGGGTATGGCTCGGGTGCGTTTGATCCGACCGGCAAGCCTACCGTGGCGCTCACCGCATTTTAAAATAATTACATAAACCTTTCATCGGGGCAAGGCTATTGGGTTAGTCTTGCCTTTTTTGTGTTCGGAAGATTGCGCTTTTAGCATCCTGAATATTTAGACTTGAAACTTTAGTGTTCGAAATATGAAAATAGCCATCAAAACTCCCTCCCGCGGGGAGGGGTGTGGTTGCCTGTGCGGCGGCGGGAGGGGTTTCGCCGTCATGTAAACGAAATGTACGGTTGAAAACGTTTCTTTGCATAGTTCGAGAAACCCCTACCTTCCCTTCCCCATGGGAAGGAATCGCGCAGCCCACTGCTTCTTTTTGTTCGGTCAAATTCAATACATTTATCATACCATGAGATATAGCCTACGCACACTTTGTTTAGCCATAATATCGGCATCGCTAACTGCAATATTTGTTTTTGGCAAGATAAAACAGGCAGACGATGATCGCTTTATCACCTATACAGTCGATTGCAAAAAACAAAACATAGCCATGTACCTAAAGGACGACCGCGGCAAAAATTTTTCCAGCCTCGGGAACCTGCAGTTATGGCTAGCACAAAATCACAAAAAACTGGTATTTGCTATGAACGGCGGCATGTACGGGCCCGACCACTTGCCAAAAGGTCTTTTTATCGAAAATGGCAGCGTTCAGTCGCCGTTAGATACTTCATCCGGTAGCGGAAACTTCTATATCAAACCAAACGGCGTGTTTTATGTCACAGCTGACCAGATCCCCGTAATTTGCGATACAAAAATCTTTCGGAATAGCGGTAGCATGAAATATGCGACGCAATCCGGACCAATGCTGGTGATCGGCGGCCAAATAGGTTCGGCATTTACACAAGGATCGGCTAATGTAAATATCCGGAACGGGGTAGGAGTGTTGCCGGATAATAAAGTTGTTTTTGCGATATCGAAAGTGCCGGTTAATTTTTATGATTTCGCCAATTATTTTAAGTCCATAGGCTGTAAAAACGCCTTATACCTGGATGGATTTATTTCGCGCGCCTACATTCCTGAAAAAAATTGGATGCAAACCGACGGTGACTTTGGGGTTATCATCGGGATAAGTACAAGGGAATGAAACGCCTCGCCGCTAGGCCGCAGTAAATATCGTAATGAATACCAATAATGAAATACAGATTGTAAATGCCAAAAAGTATACCAAATACATCCCGATCATTTTGAAAATGGTACGCCACGGGCTGCGATGATATACTACCCGCAGCGACTTGTAGACATACCAGAGGATGGCAATTACCGCGGCAAAGATCAGCCAGCCGTTAAATGTTTTCCAGCTTCCCGGAATAAAGTACTCGAGCAGGAGAATAATGGATAGAAAAAGGAATATAAAGCAATGTAAATGAAACGCGTAGATCAGGTGTTCAACATAAAACTTTTTACTCCGGTAAAAGGTCACCATCAGGATCAGGGCAAACAAAGGCAGCAGCAAAAACATCATTTTCGGGAAGTTGTGTTTTATGCTGTCTTCAATGGTCTCCACCAGGTCTATCTTTTGTTCGTTTATAGCAAATGCTTTTTTGTTGTAATACCGCAAAAACCAGCCCTCGCGTTGCGCATCGGGCAGTTTTTGCTGGTTGGCCAGGTACTGCTCATAACTGGTATCAGCCGTGGTAGGGTTAACAACATGCTTGTTTTGTTCGGCCCTTTGCCTTGCTTTTCTTGATGTGTCAATTACCCAATGGTTATTCTCCATTTTATACCCGGCATCCAGATAAAGTTCGTTTATTGACTTTTTTTTCGTGTGCGCCGAGAGATAGGGTGTATGATTGATTTGGTCGGCTGCTTTTGCAAGTTCCGTTAAGGAACCCGGTGGCTGGTTGATTTGAACGGGGCCGCTTTTTTGTTGAAATACCAGCAAAAAATACACCAGGCTGATAAATATGTACATCTTAACCGGGTGTAGGTACTGTGCGCGCCGCCCGGCCATGTACTCATTTGTTAAGTACCCCGGTTTAAAAAGCAAAGGCTTCAACGTATGAAAAAACTGGTGGTCGAAATGAAAGTAATCGCTGATGGCATGATTCATCATGTGGCCGAAGGTTTCCTTTATTTCAAGGTTTTCCTGGCCGCAAACATGGCAATACTTACCCTGCAGTGTTGTGCCGCAGTTTAAACAATCATTTTCGTGCCGGTAATGCTTTTTCATGGGTTAGGAAAACTTTGCAATAATTAAAGGTAATTCAAACATCCTAATTCAGGCTAAATCCGCTAATTGTTTGGGTGCAGCATCCTGCTTATTTCTGAACACGAGTGGAAATATTACTGCGATCACGAGCGCATAAGCTGCAAAAGTAAGCCAGATGTGGTGCCAATCTTTACTGTGATCCGTATGCGTAAAAAAATGATCGATTATATAACCGCTGGTAATACTTCCGAAAAAGGCGCCAAAGCCATTAACCATCATCATAAACAATCCCTGTGCGCTGCCGCGTATTTCCGGCGGTGTATTCGTTTCCACAAAGAGTGATCCGGAGATATTGAAGAAATCAAAGGCCATCCCATACACAATGCATGACAAAATAAGCATCCACAAACCGCCTGCCGGATCGCCGTACGCAAACAAGCCGAAACGCAGTACCCAGGCCAGCATGCTGATCAGCATCACATACTTAATGCCGAATTTCCTGAGAAAAAAGGGTATGAGCAGGATGAAGCCCATTTCAGAGAATTGAGATATCGACATGATCAAAGCCGGATGTTTTACCGGATAAAGATCTTTGTAAGCCGGGACATTTTTAAAATCCTGAATAAACGTATCGCCATAAGCATTGGTAAGCTGCAAAGCGGCGCCCAAAAGCAATGAAAAGATAAAAAACGTAGCAAATCTTGGCGTTTTAAATAACGAAAAAGCCTGCAAACCGAGCGACTCCCTTATGGTTTTATTAGTTGCTTTGCCCAACAATGGCGGGCATTGCGGTAAGGTAAACGAAAATAGGCCCAAAGCCAAGGCCACCGCACCAGCGATATAAAATTGATTTGCCGAAGTTTCATTATTGCTAAAAGTTACTACCCATAGTGCCACAATAAATCCAAGCGTGCCAATGGTTCGTATCGGCGGGAAATCTTTTACAACATCGCTGCCTGTGCTTTTTAAACCGGCATAGGCGACAGTAATGGACAGGGACAGAGTTGGCATGTAGAAGATCATATTCAACAATATCACCCAAAAAAAAGTTGTCGGGTTGGTCACAAACGGGATGCAGCATAAGGTTAATCCGCCTAAAATATGCATCAGGCCATACAACTTTTCGGCATTGATGTATCTGTCGGCGATGATGCCTGTGAGGGCGGGCATAAATATGGCGGAAATCCCCATCGTTGAAAATATGGCGCCAAATTGCGTACCCGACCAATGTTTGTTTTGAAACCAATATGCCCCGATGGTAAGCAGCCATGCCCCCCATATAAAGAATTGCATAAAATTCATCAGTATTAAGCGCAGCTTAATGCTCATAAGGCGGCGATTTAAGTAGAGAATTACTCACATTCATATTTGTCGGGAAAATAAGGAATTAAATATGAAATCTAAAGATTCAGGCTCAAATAGGTATAAAATGAGACACTTTCCTAAATTATAATTCCGAAATCGAAATTCCGAATTCCGAAATTACTCAAGACGCTTTCCGCCGGTTCAGTTCATCCCTGATCTTAGCCGCCTTTTCGTATGATTCCTCCGCAAGGGCTTCCTGCAGCCGGGTTTTCAATTCATCAACGCTCAGGGAGTTGAAACCGCCGGTGGGGGAGACCACTTTTTCTTCCTGCGGTTCGTTGATATTTTCCAGGTAAACGAAATCGTTTCCTTCGATCACGATGCCTGCGGTGGATAGTATGAACTCATAAGTGTAAATCGGGCAGTCGAACCTTACCGCGATCGCTATTGCGTCAGAAGTGCGGGCATCTATCTCAACCGTTCTTTTGCCATCAAAACACATCAGTTTTGAATAAAAAATACCGTCGACCAGGTTATAGATCACGATCTCCTGTACGGTAATTTGATAGGCTTGTGCAAAGCTTTTGAACAGGTCGTGGGTAAGCGGTCGGCTGGGGGTCATTTTCTCTATTTCGATGGCAATGGCCTGCGCCTCGAACGCGCCGATAATGATCGGCAGGCGGCGGCGGCCGCTAACTTCGCCTAAAACCAGGGCATAGGCGCCGGATTGTGTTTGGCTGTAGGACAAGCCAACAATATCCAGCTTAATTTTTTTCATGTCGTTACCCATCTCAACGGATCCTTTTATGCCGAAGCTTTGTATTCTTTTATTGCTGCAATCAATTTTGGTACCACTTCAAAAGCATCGCCAACAATTCCGTAATCTGCTACCTTAAAAAACGGCGCTTCGGGGTCTTTATTGATCACTACGATCACCTTTGACGAACTGATGCCGGCCAAATGCTGTATCGCACCCGAAATTCCTATTGCAATATACAAATTTGGACTGACTGCAATACCCGTTTGCCCCACATGTTCGCTGTGCGGGCGCCAGCCTGCATCGGAAACCGGTTTTGAGCAGGCTGTTGCAGCGCCAAGCAGATCGGCTAATTCTTCAATCATGCCCCAATTTTCGGGTCCTTTAAGTCCCCTGCCGCCAGATACGACTATATCGGCATCGGGTAAAGACACCTTATCGGTTGAACGCACGATCTCCTTTATAACTGATGTCAGGTCGGATTGCTTTATATCCGCATCAAAATCTTCCACCTTCCCACCGGCATTTGTTTCCACAACTTTGTACGAATTGGGGATAAGCGAAATAACTTTTTTGGTAGAAGTGAGTTCAACATTCGCAAAGGCTTTTCCTGAGAATGCTGTTTTTTTGACGATAAATTTGCCGCCGGATTGTTCTGGTACGGAGACCGCTCCGTCGGCAACGCCGGCCTCCAGCTTAACCCCTATGCGCGGCGCCAGGCCACGTCCCGAAAACGAATTGGAAAGCACGACAATATCAGCGCCTTCTTTTTTTGCCGCTTCGGCTATTACCGAGGCATAGGCCTGGTTGACGAAGTTTTTTAATTTATCGTTCGAAACGTTCAGCACTTTTTCGGCGCCATATTTACCAGGTAAATTCAAATCGTCCTTACTTACGTTTCCAATGGAAATAGCGGTAAGCGTGGTGTTATTTTGATCGGCGATTGCGCGGGCGTACGAAACCACCTCGAAGGTTGATTTTTTGAAATTCCCTTCAGCATTTTCCGTATAGACTAAAACAGGCATAGTGGTTTATAAGATGGTCGTAAATTAAAATTTAAATAACCCTGGCTTCTTCGTGCAAAAGTGTTACCAGTTTTGCCACGTCATCGTCAGGCACCAGTTTCACCTGTCCGCGCGGGGCAGGTGTTTCATAACTCAACACTTCCGAAAATGTTTTCACATCGGCAGGCTCAATAACTATCAGGGGTTTGGTGCGGGCCGACATAATGCCCCGCATATTCGGTATTTTTGGTTCGGCAACGCCCTCCGCACAGCCGGCAGCTATCGGTAACGGAATTTCCAAAACTTCCTTGCCGCCTTCAATTTCCCGTTCAACAGTTACTTTGCCGCCGTTAATGTCAAGCTTTTTAATGATGGAAACTGACGGAATGTCCAGCAATTCGCCCAGCATTGCAGCCACTTTCGAACCGTTGTAATCGATGGATTCGCGCCCGGTAAGTACCAGGTCGAAAGGATTTGCTTTCACATATTGCGCAATTTGATATGCAACAAACCAGGCATCATGCGCTTTAGCGTTAATGCGCACGGCGTCGGTTGCACCTATTGCAAGGGCTTTACGTATGGTAGGTTCGTTACCAATTTCGCCCACATTGACCACGGTTACCGAGCCATTGCCGCCATCAGTAAGCTCAATAGCGCGTGCAAGCGCAATTTCGTCATAAGGATTGAGTATGAATTGTACCCCCGCAGTATTAAATTGCGTGTTATTATCCGTAAAAGTTATTTTTGTAGTGGTATCAGGTACATTACTTATGCAAACCAGTATTTTCATGGGTTGTGTTTTTTAAATATAGCAAACCTATGAACTGCCGGCGATGAATGATCCCACAAATAGGTTGGTGCAAATTTAATTAAAAAAGATAGAGTTTAAAATGCAGGTGAACAGATTAGATAAACTACTGGAATTTATAAAGAACGAGCCTAACGACCCGTTTTTAAAATATGCCCTGGCAACCGAATACCTGAGGCTTAACCAGGCAGCTAAAGCGCTGGAATATTATGAAGACCTGGTAAAAAACCACGCGGATTATACCGGTACTTATTATCACCTCGGGAAGCTTTACGAGGCATTGGGCCGTACTAGGGACGCGATAAGCACCTACGAAACCGGTATGAAAATAACAAAGGAGAAGCGTGATAATCATGCTTACTCGGAATTGCAGTCGGTTTATGATGAATTGACGATGGATTAGTTCATTAGTTCACTGGTTCATTAGTTCATTAGTTTTGTTGTGGATATGGCCGATGTAACTACAGCCTTATGAGCTGCAAAGCCTTCTAAAGCCGCCAACAAAGTCATGAACAAGATGGGTCACCTGCAAGTACCAATGAACGAATGAACTAATGAACCAGTGAACCAATGAGGAAACGCCAACTACTATTTATTCGTGATGTGATCATCTATACGTTTACGGCTTTTGGCGGGCCGCAGGCGCATATTGCCGTTTTGCTGCGCGAATTTGTGGAGAAAAGGCGTTATGTGACTGAAGAGGAACTGATTGAGCTGAATGCCCTGGCCCAGCTTTTACCGGGGCCGTCGTCAACCCAAACCCTGGTGGGTATTGCCTGGAAAGTAGGCGGATTAAGGCTTGCCCTGATCACCTTTTTTATCTGGATGCTGCCTTCGGCAACTATTATGTGTTTGGCGGCCATCAGTTACCACGAGTTTGCCGGCCAAACCAAGTTTACCCATGTTTTGCGCTTTGTACAGCCCGTAGCAGTGGGCATTGTAGCCTATGCCACTTACACGTTTGCCAACCGGTTTTTAAAGACCAGGGTGAGCACTATGCTGGCCATTGGTTCATTGATCGCTACCCTGATCTTGCAAAGTGCTTATGCTTTCCCTTTATTAATATTGTTGGGCGGTATTGTATCATCTGCGTTGGAAACGCCGCCGCAGGAAAGTGCTTTGCGCGTAAGGTTGTTTGCCAACGTAAACCCTAATAAGGTGGCGTATTTCATCGGCGTGCTGCTATTCTTCGCGGCATTGGGTGCGGTGGTGAAACAGACCTCGCCCTTCAGTTTGCCTATCCGCCTGTTCGAAAACTTTTACCGTAACGGGATATTGATATTTGGCGGCGGCCAGGTGCTGGTGCCGCTTTTTTTTACGGAGTTTGTACAGGTAAAGCATTACCTCAGCGGCTCTGAATTTCTCTCGGGTTATGCCTTGCAGCAAATATTACCGGGCCCCACTTTTTCATTTTCCTCGTTTTTAGGCGGTTTAAGCATGGGTAATAAAGGGCACGGCATCTGGGGGCAGATAGCCGGCAGCGCCGTGGCTGTTATCGGGCTAAATACGCCGGGCCTTATCCTCATTTTGTTTATCGTGCCGTTTTGGGAAGACCTAAAAAAAATAACGATGATCAAAAACTCACTTAGCGGCATAAATGCCGTAGCGGTTGGTTTTATGGCGACGGCGCTTATCCTGCTTACCAAACCTTTCGGCTTGCACTGGATGGCATACGTGGTGATGGCGGTCACGTTTTTGCTCCTCAACTTTACCAAAATAAAGGCGCCGGTAATCATCGTTCTGGGCGTGGTCCTGGGCCTTATTTTTTAGTTTAATTGTGGCGAACGAACATTCAAAACAACCTAATCCAGGCGACTCGACGTCTGAAATAAGCCTATCAGATATACAATCTGATATTGAGGCGCTTGAGCGAAACCAGGCACTTTACAACGAAAAAAATTTCACAAGCAGGGCAGAAGCGATAGATTTTATTGATTTTCATGTGATCGGGCGGATCGAAAGTCCTTTGCCTTACGGTAAGCTGGTGCAGCAATTTTCATCCCTGAAAGAACGCGCTGAAAATCTTAAATGTCGGTTGGAGGAAGTCGACAACAGCATGTTTAAAAAGCTGAGGGGCGACATTAAAACCGGCAAATGCAGGGGAGAGGCTTTTAAAGAAATGGTTATGGACTACCTCAAACAAAACCCTGACAGGCAAGAAGGTCAAACCGTGGCAGGCTATGATAACCTGGATGCGTTTATCAATGGGCTGCTGCTGGAAGAACCGCTGCCTGACGAGACCCCGCACCGGGAGCCTGAAATGGTGTTTTATCAGCAAACCCCTGCCCGGGTGATTTTCGAGTTGATCGAAAAAGCCGATTTCAAAGCGGAAGATGTTTTTTATGACCTGGGTTCCGGGCTGGGGCATGTACCGATTTTGGCTAATTTGCTGAGTGGTGTAAAAGCAAAAGGCGTTGAATTTGAGCCTGCTTATTGCTGTTATGCCGCGGGTAGTGCCGCAGCGCTAAACCTGCCCGGTGTTCAGTTTGTAAATATGGATGCCAGGCAGGCCGATTATTCGGATGGAACGGTGTTTTTTATGTACACGCCTTTTGAGGGCAAGATGCTGGATGAGGTGCTGGAAAAGCTTCGATTGGAATCACAGCGACGGAAAATAAAACTGTTTACCTATGGGCCTTGTACAATTGAGGTTGCCAAGGAAAGTTGGTTATCATGTGAATGCCCCATGGAGAGGTGTATTTATAAATTAACAATCTTCAACAGTTTGTGAACTAAATTGAGTGTTGGCGCTTCGCGCCTAAGATTGTAAAAACTCAAACAAGGTGCGGATCAATTATTTTCAGACCTTTGATGTTCAAGAAATCCTTTGTGTTATTTGTGAGCAACGTGAGTTTGTTTACAATCGCTGTCGCTGCGATAATTGCATCACCCAATTTAAGTTTACGATGTTTTCTACGCAGTTCAATTGCTTTTTTAGCCAGCACTTTGTCCAGCGGAATTATTGTGGCCAAACTGACGAATTCCTCTATCAATGGCATTTTATCAGGAACCTCGCTGTGGGACAAAACTTCAATTTCGACGACAACTGAGATTATGAATTCTGAATTTATAACGCCCCTTACAAAATCTTTTCCTTTTTCGGGAATTCTCGATGCAAATAAATGAGAAATTACATTGGTATCGATCAGATATTTCTGTCCCATTCTCCCCTGAGTTGGTTAATATGTTCGTCAAATTTCTGGCCTTCTTCTTCGTTAAAGATATCGAAGAAATCGGATGGTTTCTTTTTTGACAAAGGCGCGGAAGGAACGTTTTCAGCTTCTTCCTCAATATAAAAAAGACAATGTACTTCTTTCCCAAGATAATTTTTAGGTAAAGATACCGGTAGTTCGAAATTCTCTTTTTCGGGAGTGATTACTTGTAAAACCATTACGTCAATTTGCAAAGTGCTATACAAATATATGAATTTCCAATGGTAGGTTCAATCAACACCTAAAACGGCTGCTCGTCATCCATGTCATTCATACTGGATGGCCGGATGATAAAATTGCTTGGCTTTTCAAAATCATTCGACGGGGCAATTGCTGCAAACGGATTTCCTTGCTGAAAAGCTCCGCCGCCCATATTATCATCGAGATCAGTGAATTTAACGTATTTGCCAACGAATTTAAGCCTTACCCGGCCGGTTTCGCCGTTACGGTGTTTGGCGATAATTACTTCGCCGACGCCCTGGGTTGGGTTATTGTCTTCATCTACTTCAAGGCCGTAATACTCGGGGCGATACAGGAATAGTACCATATCAGCATCCTGCTCAATTGAGCCGGACTCACGTAAATCCGACAACATCGGCCGCTTGGAGCCACCGGGACGGTTTTCGACTGCACGGCTTAACTGCGAAAGCGCTATAACCGGTACATTTAACTCCTTCGCAACGGATTTCAATGCACGGGATATGCTGCCGATCTCCTGTTCACGGTTGCCACCACCTTTGCCATCGGCCTTGCCCTGCATCAACTGCAAATAGTCGATCACGATCAACTGGATATCATGCTGCGACTTAAGCCTGCGGCATTTGGCCCTGAATTCGAATATATTCAGCGCCGGGGTATCGTCAATGATCAATGGCGCTTGCTCCAGCCTGCGTATTTTGGAGTGGATCTGCGCCCATTCCCATTCTTCCAGGTTGCCTTTGCGTATTTTTTCCTGTTCAATGTGCGTTTCGCCGGAGATCAAACGGTTTACCAACTGCACCGACGACATTTCGAGCGAGAATACCACTACAGGTTTGTTAAAGTCGACCGCTGCGTTACGCGCGCAGCTCAGCACGAAGGCTGTTTTACCCATGGCGGGACGTGCAGCGATGATCACCAGGTCGGATTTTTGCCAGCCGGAGGTCATACGATCAAGGTCGGTAAAGCCGGAAGCAACACCTGTCAGGCCGTCCTTTTTATCCTTCAGCGCCTCAATTTCTTTTAGTGCCTCGTGCATCAGGTCATCCATTTTGCGCGAGTCCCTACGCAGGTTATTTTGGGCGATCTCGAAAAGGTTTTTTTCTGCGCGGTCAAGCAGGTCAAGTACGTCGGTAGTGTCTTCGTACGCCATCTGCACTACTTCGGTGGATATCCTGATCAGCTCGCGCTGGATAAATTTTTGAATGATGATACGGGAGTGAAACTCGATATTGGCCGCTGAGGCAACGCGATTGGTTAACTCGGTGATGTAATACGCGCCGCCGATCATTTCCAACTCACCTAACTGGCGCAACTGTGCAGTAACCGTCAGAATGTCTACCGGCTGTGATTTTTCAAACAATTGTTTTATCGCCGTGAATATCTTTTGATGATTGTCTTTATAAAAAACTTCCGGTTTTAAAATGTCAATTACCGACGACAATGCATCTTTTTCAAGCATCAGCGCACCCAGCACGGCCTCTTCAAGGTCCACTGCCTGGGGGGGGAGTTTACCCAAACCACTGTAGGGGGTAGGGTTGGTTACGCGGCTTCCCTGCCTGCCGGACAGGCTGGTCCGTTCGGTGTTCGGCTTGTTGTATTGGTTCTCGTTCTCCATAATCATACCGTCAAAAGTATATCAAAAATTTACCGGCTTATCAACATTTAGCATCTTTTGAAAAGCTTTCGCAAATGCCGCATTTTGTCGAAATTTGAGGCACAGAAATCAACAGCCGATTGTTAGGAAGTATTTTAAAGCCTGAAAATCAAGCTATAATAAACTTGTTAATAACTAAAACTTGCTAATTTCATCAAAAATCAATAATTATTCAGCGGCATCTTACTCCCTGTTAAAGTTAATTAATATGGCTACTTTTGCCGCTTCAATTTTATTAACATCATGTCAGTAAACTACCGCGAAAGCCGTGAAAGCAACCAGTTGATTTTTGGCATACGTGCTGTTATCGAGGCCATTAAATCAGGGAAAGAGATCGAGTCGCTGTACATTCAACGGGGGCTTAGCGGTGGATTAATAACTGAATTAAAAACGCTGCTGCATGAATATGGGATAACGGCCCAGCAGGTACCCATTGAAAAGCTGGACCGCCTCACCCCGAAAAATCACCAGGGCGCTGTGGCTTTTATTTCGCCCATCATTTACCAAAAAATAGAGAACATTATTCCCGAGGTTTTTGAAAGAGGAGAGACGCCATTGGTTTTGGTGCTCGACTCCATCACCGACGTACGCAACATGGGGGCCATCGCCAGGACAGCCGAGTGCGCGGGCGTGCATGCTATTGTCATACCGGCCAAGGGTTCAGCACAGATCAACCCTGACGCTGTGAAGACCTCCGCAGGGGCTTTGTACAAGATCCCAGTGTGCCGCCACGACAACTTTTTGCAAACCGTCCGCTTCCTTCAGGAATCAGGCCTGCAACTGGTTTGCTGCACCGAAAAGACAAACGATTTTATCTATAAACCCGATTATACAGCACCAACGGCCATTGTAATGGGCTCAGAAGAAGATGGGGTGCGGAATGAGATCATCCGCATAGCGGATCATTTGGCTAAAATACCCATGTTTGGTGAGATAGAGTCGCTGAATGTATCGGTTGCGACCGGGGTTATTTTGTACGAAGCAGTCCGGCAAAGAAAAACAGACTAATGAACTTGTTGTTCACATATCAAGATTTCGAAACTTCCACCTAAAAAATGCTGTTCCACCAAAAAAAACGGCCTGTGAGGACACAGACCGCGGGGTTATAGTTTTAATTTTTTTCTTTCGGACTTTCCGGACTTTTCCGACTTTCGGACTAATTCTAAATATACTTCGCCCCAAATTGCTGCTTAACATCAGCAACCACTTTTTTTACATTTTGCTCCTGGTCGCGGGGGCATATCAGCAGTGTGTTATTGGCTTCAACAACAATAAAATCATGCAATCCCTGTAAGATGACCAGCTTTTCGCCCGGAACATTTACCATGCAGTTGGATGAATCGTACATGATCACTTTTTCGGAAGGAATAACGGCGTTGCCTACGTAATCTTTTTCGGCCAGCTCGTAGATAGACGCCCAGGTTCCGAGGTCGCTCCAGCCAAATTCGGAAGGCAGCACGTACACGTTATCGGCCTTTTCCATTATACCATAGTCGATGGAAATATTGGTGCATTGCAGGTACGATTTATGGATATGAGGTTTTTCGTTGTCAGTGTTGTAAACCGGGCGTGCTTCTGCGAATATTTCAAACATTTCAGGCAGATACTGGTTGAATGCGTTTACGATGGCTTTAGCCGACCAGACAAATATCCCGGCGTTCCATAAAAAGTCGCCGCTTTGCAGGAAAGTTTTGGCGATGTCGAGCGTAGGCTTTTCGGTAAAGGTTTTTACCTTATGAAAATCATCAACCAGTGTATTATCGGTAAACTGGATATAACCGTAACCGGTATCGGGCCTGGATGGCTTGATGCCAAGGGTAACCAGGCAACCGTGCTGCGAGGCTACTTCGAGCGATTTTTCGATGGATCGGATAAATGCCGCCTCGTCCAAAATAAGATGATCTGAGGGCGCCACAACAATGGCGGCATCAGGGTTCAGGCTTTCTATTTTAAATGAACCGTAGGCAATGCAGGGGGCCGTGTTGCGCATTACCGGCTCGGTGAGTATCTGGTTGTCGGCCATATCCGGCAGCTGTTTTTTCACCAGCGCAGTATAAATTTCGTTGGTCACCACGTAAATATTTTCCTTCGGGCACACCTTCAGGAAGCGATCGTAGGTGTTTTGTATCAGTGTTTTACCGGTTCCGAGGATATCGATGAACTGTTTGGGGTGTGAAGTGCGGCTGATGGGCCAGAAACGGCTGCCAATACCGCCCGCCATAATGATGGCATAGTAGTTTTTATTCATTTGTTTTTAAACAATATTATTCTGATAACGGAAGCAAAATTGAACAATAATTTGTAATTTAAGGATTAAATAAAATTAAATATATAAACCTGCTGTTACGCTTAGTTTAAGCAAAAAGTTAAATAAATTGTTTTGAAACGAATAATCATTTCAGTATAAAATTTTAAAGAAAATCCATCGTTTATTGATAAAAATTTGTTAATTTAAACTTTTCATAACAATACAGTAGATAGAATAATGATAGAAACTAAAAAATCGCTTTTTGACAATCTCCAGAACTTTTTTGGATTTGATAATTTTAAGGGGGAGCAGGAAGCGATCATTACAAACATCCTTGCAGGTAACGACACATTTGTGATCATGCCCACCGGTGGTGGTAAATCCATGTGTTACCAGTTGCCGGCATTGATGAGTGAAGGCACCGCGATCGTCATATCCCCTTTGATCGCCTTAATGAAGAACCAGGTTGACCAGTTGAGGGCCTTTGGAGGGTCTGATAGCATTGCACACTTTTTAAATTCATCCCTAACCAAATCCGATATTACCCGCGTTAAGGAAGACGTACTTGGCGGTAAAACAAAACTGCTTTATGTGGCGCCGGAATCACTAACCAAACAGGAAAACATAGATTTTTTGCGGCTGAACAACGTATCATTCGTGGCTGTTGATGAAGCACACTGTATTTCGGAATGGGGCCATGATTTCAGGCCCGAATACCGCAAGATACGGCAGGTGATCAGCAATATCGGCGATAATATTCCAATCATCGCGTTAACAGCCACAGCAACCCCGAAAGTTCAGCAGGATATACAGAAAAACCTGCAGATGAACAACGCCACCATCTATAAATCATCCTTCAACCGCTCCAACCTGTTTTACGAGGTTCGCGCTAAAAGGAATGTGATTAAGGAAATTGTGAAGTTTGTTAAGCAAAACTCGGGGAAATCGGGCATCATTTATTGCCTTAGCCGCAAAAAGGTAGAGGAAGTTGCTGAAGTGCTGAGCCTGAATGGCGTGAAGGCTTTGCCCTACCACGCGGGTCTTGATCCCAAAGTGCGTGCTGATACGCAGGACAAGTTCCTGATGGAAGATGTAGAGGTGATTGTGGCTACCATCGCCTTCGGGATGGGTATTGATAAACCCGATGTTCGTTATGTGATCCACCATGATGTACCCAAGAGCATGGAAGGCTACTACCAGGAGACTGGCAGGGCCGGGCGCGATGGGGGCGAAGGTGTTTGTGTGGCTTTCTATTCGGAAAAAGACATCGACAAGCTGCAAAAATTTATGAAAGATAAGCCGGTTTCGGAACGGGAGATCGGTACGCAGATATTAAAAGAGGTGATCGATTACGCCGAGTCGTCGGTATGCCGCCGCAAACAGCTGCTGCATTATTTTGGCGAAAACTTTAACGAGGCTGGCTGCAATAACATGTGCGATAACTGCTGCGCACACAAGGAACATTTTGACGGCGAGGTGCACCTGCACCGGGCGCTTAGCCTGATCAAACAAATCGGCGAGAAATTTGACGATGCACACATCATCAATATCCTGATAGGCGAAGATAATGCCCAGATAAAGAACTACGAGCACGACCTGCTGGATTATTATGGATCGGGTAAGGAAGATGGCCGTAATATGTGGAATTCGATATTGCGCCAGGCGCTGCTGAATAATTTCCTTTCGAAAGATATCGATCAGTATGGTTTACTGCGGTTAACCAAAACCGGTCAATCCTTTATCGAAAACCCCTACAGCATCCGGTTTGTGATTAACAGGCCAATGGAAGCTACGGATGACGATGATTCGGAAGACGGGCCAAAACAGGGCGGCAGCGCATTGGATACCGAGTTGCTGCAGATGCTGAAGGACCTGCGCAAAAAGCTGGCAAAACAAAAGGGCCTACCGCCGTTTGTCATCTTCCAGGACCCATCATTGGAGGAAATGTGTATCCATTACCCCATTACCAATGAGGAGCTGAAACAAATTTCGGGCGTGGGGGCGGGTAAGGCGATGAAGTTTGGTAAGCCCTTTACCGACCTGATACAGAAGTACGTAGAGGATAACGAGATTGACCGCCCAATAGATATGGTGATCAAGAGCGCCGCGAATAAATCGGCCAACAAAGTTTTCATCATCCAGAATATCGACCGCCATATCAACCTGGAGGATATTGCCCGCTCGAAGGGGCTTAGCTACGAGGAGATTTTAAAAGAAATTGAAACCATCGTTAATTCAGGTACCAAGCTTAACCTTGCTTACTACATTGATGAAATGATTGACGAAGATAAGCAGGAAGAAATATTTGATTATTTCCGTACCGCTGAAGTCGACTCGATTGACGATGCACTTGCCGAATTAGGCGGCGAAGATTTTACCCGCGAAGAAGTACAGCTGATGCGCATCAAGTTCTTTTCGGAGATGGGGAATTGATGTGCGGATTTCAGATGTGCAGATGAAAAATGAAATGGGAAGATTTGACAACTTTTTAAAAGTTGTCAAATCTGTTCCTAACTCTTAAATTCTATCCGGCAAAAACTCCAGAATATCGCCGGGCTGGCAGTATAAAACCAGGCAGATTGCTTCAAGTGTTTCAAACCGGATAGCCTTTGCTTTGCCGGTTTTTAAGATCGACAGGTTGGCCATTGTAATTCCAACCCTTTCACTAAGTTCAGTTAACGACATTTTTCGCCGAGCCATCATCACATCAAGGTTTACAATTATGGCCATCGCTATACAGTTAAATCTTGTTCATCTTTTAATTTTTTGCCTTGCTTGAAGGCCTCAAATAGTGCATAAAAAATAATGCCTACTGAGATAATTTTCCATGTATCGACCCAAATTTCAGGATTAAGCTCGACATCGCCTTCCAGGTACCGGTTAAACAATAGCCTTAATAGCAGATTCAGGACAAAAACAAAAACGGGAAAAATGATAAGCGTATAAGAGATACGTTTTAACCTTTTAACGTTTTGAGCCGTAAAGGAGAGTCCTTTTGCCAGATCAAGGATAAAGTGGATAAAACTTGAGATCAGGAACAGGGCAGAAAGGACGAGTGCGGCAGCAACTACCGTAAAACTAACCGTTAAAAAGTGGTAAGCCGCTTTGGAAACCGGGATCATAACGCATTCATCCTGTTTGCTATAGCGTGCATCCGACGGCGCATTATATCGCGGATTGATCTTCTTAAAGTAGGGCTCGTCCATATTGAGGACGTATTTGTTGTTATCCATTTTGAATAAGTCAGAGTCTCCCCATAAAAAATACTGCTTGGCAGCTGTTATTCTCCAGCCGGGCAGCAAAATGAAGTAAGCCCGCTTTGATATATCGCCGAAGAGGGACTTGGGGTCATAAAACCAGGACAAGCTGCAGGTGTCGCAATTTATTGCGCTTCGTAGACCAAGCACAGGTGCAAAACTGCAATCGCCATCGAACAGGAAGTTATTATCTCTTATATCCCTCAGGGTAACTATACTATCGCGAAGCTTGCTATATTGGTTATAACCAATGCTATCGGGCACATTTTCGTCAGCTCGTTTCAAATGGTTGTTCCATCGCTCAGCAGGAGCATCGTTATTTGTAATTACAGAGGTGGTAAATGAATCAGATTTTGTAGGATACCACGTGCCCAACCAATACGAGGTTATCAGCAGTATTAGGATTCCAATAACAAAATTTACTACTCCCCGGAAGATAGATTGTATATTCATGACAGGTTATTTAATAGACAAATATATTGTCTTTTGACAAATATTTATCGATAATCAATAAATAATTTTAATTGATCGGAAGGAGATAATCAGCAGTGAAGGTTTACCTAAATTCCAAATAATCAAAATTCATATTACCATTTGCGACGACAAGTAAGGTTAGGATATGAATGCCTTTTTTAAGTTTAACAGAAGTCAACGAATCTGCTTTATTCCAATGATGCCATTGCCGCCAGGCGACGGTATCGCGGTCATCATGGGTTGAGGTTATTTTTAATGGCCCGGTGATGGCTTTACCATCCAGGTCAAATGAAATTGCACCGTCGCCGTTGGCCGTATACATCAGGCCGATCTTGTAGGTTGCGGTTTGCTGTACCCGGACGGTATAATTGATCCACTCGCCGGGTTTGGTCCATCCAACATAAAGCTGCCCCATATCCCGCGAAACGCGGTTATAGAGGTTATCGTCGATACCATGCGGCTTGGTGTAGCTGATGTCCACCCCATCCTTCATCCTGAATTCATTTAAATAGGTGCCATTGGCAGGATTCAGCTTGCCGCTGCCATTGTTGATGCTGTCTGAGTCGTGGTAGGCAACACCCTCGCCGCCTTCGTTATAAAATTCACATTCAACCCGGCCGGGAATGATTTGTATTTTGTTTTGCCATGGTTTACCGGCATGCATGGTTTTATAAACAGGCGAACAGGAAAGGATGCAAACGATAAGCAGTATTGATATGAACCTGGTCATGAATGATTGTGTTTAGTTTGCAGCTTCTTTCGGACTTTATATCACCGATTACACCGATTTATGATTTGATTGCACCGATGGAATATCATTTTACCAAAGCTCTTTCTTCCGACTTTTCGGACTTTACTGACTTTCGGACTAATCAACTAATCCCTACTTAGCGATTATCTTAAACTCCGTCCTCCTGTTTTTTGCGCGGCCCTCATCGGTATCATTGGTTGCGATGGGCTGTGTTTTGCCATAGCCTTTATATTGCAGCCTTGTTGGGTCAATCTTGTTATCCACCAGGTACTGGTAAACGGCTTTTGCCCGATTTTCAGACAATGTTTGATTCAGCTGGTCATTACCCACATTATCGGTATGGCCCGAGATCTCAATTTTTAGCGTTGGATTAACCGTTAAAAAGTCGACCAACTTTTGCAGTTCGGCCAACGATTCCTGTTTCAGATCGAACTTGTTGGTATCGAAGAAAATATTGTTTAATATCACTTTGTTGCCTATCTCTATCGGTTGCAGCAGCACTGCAATGTCGTAAGGCTTGCCGGCTTCGTGACCGATCAGCGAGAAGTTTTGCGAGTAAAACAAATAACCCGATTTTGAGATATTTAACCCGTAGTTTTTACCGGTTGTTAGTGTGGCCAGGAAAGCGCCGTGGTCGGGATCGCTATAGTCGCCATACACGGATTCATCTTTTTGCAGGTCGATGATCTCCACCTGTGCTTCCAGCGGCTCTTTAGTTTTGGCATCGTTTACGGTGCCTTTTACATAAGTAACCAGGTGCGGCCGCAGGTTTTCGGGCAGCTCAAAGGTGTAAATATCAAATCCGCCGTAGCCGTTAAGGTTATTTGACGAGTAGAAGGCCTGGCTGCCTTCGGCGGTTAGCGTTAGGCCGTTTTCATCGCCATTGGTGTTAATAGGGTAGCCCAGGTTTGTCGGTTTCCCCCACTGACCATCTTTACCTAAACGACTTACAAATAAGTCTTTACCGCCCAAACCGGGCCATCCGTCCGAACAAAAATACAAAGTACTGTCGTCCGGGTGAATAAAAGCTGATTGCTCGTCAAAAGCTGTATTAATATTGGGGCCCAGGTTCACCGGCTCGCCCCAGCCTTTTTCGGTAAGGGTCGACTTCCAGATGTCATAACCTCCATAACCGCCTTTGCGGTTGCTTGTAAAGTAAAGCGTGCGCCCGTCAGAGCTGATGGAAGGCTGTGATTCCCATCCAGGGGTATTCACCGGTGGCGGCAGGTCGAACGGTTTGCCCCAGTCGTCGCCTTTTTTTTGTGACACGTAAATATCACACCGGCCCAGGCCGTCGGGGCGGTTGCAGCCGGTAAAGAACAAGAATTTGCCATCCTGCGTGATGGATTGGGCACCCTCGTTATACTCAGGCGTGTTAATATTACTACTAAGGTATGTTGCGGTTTGCCACTCGCCGTTAACCTTTATGCTCTTATAAAAATCTTCATTATTGGCTATTTTTCGGGTGAATATCAGCTCGCTTTCGTCTGCGGTGGCTACGGGCAGGTATTCGTCGTCAGCAGTATTGATGGCCGGCCCCATGTTGATCGGTTTGAACGGCACCGGGTGCTTTATCGCTTCGATGCTGAAATCGCAATCAGCCAGTAATTTTTTGCCTAAAAGTAAATTTTGCGAGCTGATGTCCTGGTATGTCAAAAACTTTTCAAGGTGCCGTTTACCGTCTTCATAACGGGCAATATGTATCTCTTCGTCGCCCACCCGTAAGTAAGCCGCATGGCTATATTCCGGATTCAATGCGATTGCTTTGTTATACTCTTCAACCGCTTCTTTATGCCGCCGCCCTTGCCGGTATACGTCGGCCAGCAGCCCATGTGCCTCTACAAAATTACTGTCGGCCTGCAGGGCTTGCAGTAATTCGGGTATAACATCGTCATACATGTTATTGTCGAGTTCCTCATTGGCTAATGAAAAGTGTTTAATGGCCTGTTTGTTTGTTGTGGAATACTGGCGCTCCTGGGCGAAAAGCAAAACAGGCGTTAAAAAAAGAAAAAAAACGAAGAACAGACCTCTCATCCCTTAAATAGCGTAATTGCTTTCTAAGGTACGAATATTAAGGAATATTTAAGTATTTGTGTGTTTGTAAAGATATTTCCCACTGAGGGTTGTTCATCACATAGTCGACAATGAGCGGGGTCATTTCATTGCGCTTCGACCATTCGGGCTGCAAGTACAGTTTACAGCCGGGAGATACCAGTTTGGCGTTTTCCTCAGCAAAAGCAAAGTCCGATTTATTAAAAACGATCACTTTCAGTTCGTCGGCCTTTTCAGCAACTTGCTTTACAGGCGCTTTGAATTTTTTGGGTGATAAGCAGATCCAGTCCCAGTAGCCCGAAAGCGGGTAAGCGCCGGATGTTTCGATAAAGGTTTTAATTCCACTGTTTTTAAGGCCGGCGGTCAAATAATCAAGATTATAAATAAGCGGTTCGCCACCGGTTACCACAACGGCCTTTGAAGGGTACCTGGAGGCGTTCTCAACAATTTGATCGGCATAGGTGAGTGCATGTAGCTCGGCGTCCCAGCTCTCCTTTACATCGCACCAATGGCAGCCCACATCGCAGCCGCCCAGGCGGATAAAGTAGGCTGCTTTCCCGGTATTAAACCCCTCGCCCTGTATCGTATAAAACTCCTCCATCAAAGGGAGCTGTGTGCCGTCTTCCGGAATTACATGTGCCATTTGTGAGGCAAAGGTAGTTTTTTGAGCCGAAAGCTTAAAGCTCAAAGCAGAAAGCTTACTTATGTTTGATTTTTCGCTTTCAGCTTTACGCTTTTTGCTTTCAGCTTTTTTAACTAAACTTACCTGAAATTTCGCAAGATGAAAAAGCGCTATTACCCCCTCATATTTTTCGTATTGCTTGGGCTTTCTTCGTGCTTTGATGTGGAGGAGCGCTATGATTTTAAACCAAACGGTTCGTGCAACGTAGCTTATACCTTTGATATGGGCAGTGCTGTATCGGTGCTGATGAACCTGATGCCCGACTCGGTAAAGGACACGCCCCAGTTTGCTATGGTGAAGGATACCACGCTTAATTTTTACTCGGCGCTGCCGGATAGTACCCAGCAAAAGATGAGTAAAGACGGGGCGGACATGGCTAAAAGCAGCAATTTGTCGGTAAAAATGGACCTGAAAAAAAGCATTATGAAGGTGGGTATCAATCATACCGCAAAAGATGCCGCCGACCTGCAGTACTATTTGCAGCACCTGTCAAAAATATCGCTCGATGGTCAGCTAAAGTCGGTTACTAATACCAAACAAAACAGTGGGTTTGACGCCCAGCAACTGATCGCCGGAGAAGATTATTATTCGTACGAGATCACGCCGCATAAATTTTACCGGGTAATCGATAAGGCCAAATTTGACGCATTTTTAAAGAAAACACAATCTGCTTTTGCCATGGCTAAGGCGATGCTGATCCAAACGCCCTATAAACTGGTACTTAATTTTGCCAAACCTGTTAAAAAAGTAAGCAACCCGAATGCTATCGTCTCCGCCGACCGGAAAAGAGTAACGCTTGTTACGAACATGGACGATGTTATAAAGAATCCGTCGATCATGAATTTGAAGGTGGACTTCTAATTAAATTGACACGAATTTTCACGAATGAGGACGAATTGGCGCGAATTCTATATGACTGGAATTGTCACGAATCTAATCGACACGAAGCTGCCTGCCGGCAGGCAGGTTTCACGAATTAAGTCGAATTTCACTAAACCTGTCGCTTTATTTGTCGAAATATCCTGTGATTTATATCTTACATCCGAAATCGGAACAACCGATATCAGAAATCTGACATCCGAAATCGAACATCCGACATCCGAAATATAAATGAAGTGGCATAAAATAGCGGGTATTGAACATACGGGCGAGCCGTTTGTTAAACAGGTTAAAGCCGGGGATAAAAACATTTGCCTGGTAAGCTATGAAGGCGAGGTGTTTGCTTTTGGCTTGTATTGCCCGCATGCCGGCGGCAATTTGGGTTATGGCTGGTGCAACAATGGCAAACTGGTTTGCCCGATCCATCGTTATTCCTATGATTTGCATACCGGTAAGGGCAGTGAAGGTCAAAATGATTATATTGACACCTTTCCGGTAAAAATTGAGGGCAGCGATATCTATGTAGGTGTTTACTCGTTTTTGGAGCGGATAAAACAAGGGTTTAATACATGAACACACGACCAATAGACTACATTACCGAAGATTTTTACGAGTCGTTAAGCTTTATGGACGGCGAGTTGCCCGACCTGGATACCGTACGTGATCTTTTTTATGAGGACGGGCTATTGATCAATATGAGTTTTGGTAAACCGGTAACGTATTCAACGGAATCGTTTATCCGGGGGTTGGAAGACCAAATCAGCGAAGGTCAGCTAAACCAGTTTATGCAGCGGGAACTGTATTCAAAAACGGAAATTTTCGGCAGGGTGGCGCAGCGGACCAGTGTATATGAATACAGCTTAAGTTATCACGAAACGGAAAACATCCCGAAGGGTGTTAATTATATCCAGTTTATACAGGTTGACGATCTGTGGAAAATAACTTCGATGGTTTGGAGCGATGAAGGGGCGAATTTCAGGGTGCCGAAAGAACTAACAGGACAGTTGTTTTAAGCGGAAAGTCCCCCCGGAACGTTGTTTGTTTTCCATATTGACGTTTTTTTAAATAAGCATGAGAAAACTCCTTATCCTAATCTTCATAGCGCCTGTTTTTGCATACACACAGCAGCGTGTGCCGCATTTCCCAATCGACTCACTTTCCGGGCATATTCAATACCGGTTAAAATTCGATTTTCCGGGTGTTCATAAAAGAAAAATATTTGATGTGATGATGAGGTGGTTTTCGACTAACGCCAGCGCTAATAATCCGGTGATTTATGGTGAGGACGAAGCTCGAAAAGGAATAAATGCCTTGCTCATGGGGTCATGCGATCCGGATTACCAGGGAATTACCAAAAACTTGCCGAGTAACCAGTTCGAACTAAAAATGATTGTTACCGATGGGCAAGCTGTGATCACAATTTCGAATTTCGAGATAAACCGCGGGGGGGAAATGGAGCCACTTGAAAACTTTCGAGATGAGGTGGCTCAAAGAAATCCAAATGAGCAGGCAGCGAAGCTTTCTATACCCGGGATGACAGCCGCAAAGGCACAAGCCCTCGACAAAAGGTTCGCCAATACGGATTCAGATATGCTCGACAATATCGACCAAACTGCCAGCGCAATACTTCGAGATGCGCGGAGATATGTAAAAAAAGCGCAAAAGAAAGAGCTGATTTAGACACTATGTTTAAGAATATACCTCCTTATTCGCCGAAGCAAGCGTATTTTTCAGCAGCCCGATAATCGTCATCAAACCCACACCACCCGGCACCGGGGTAATCCACGACGCTTTTTGCGATACCCCTTCAAAATCAACGTCGCCGTATAATTTATAGCCTGATTTGGTTAGGGTAGACGTTTCGCGGTTCATGCCGACGTCGATCACTACCACGCCGTCTTTTACCATATCGGCGGTAATAAAATTCTTTTTGCCGATGGCGACGATGAGTATGTCGGCATCCAGCGTAAATTTCTTAATATCAGGCGTGCGGCTGTGGCAAACGGTAACGGTGCAGTTGCCGGGGTAGGTATTGCGCGCCATCAGTATGCTTATGGGCGAGCCAACGATATTGCTGCGGCCAACTACCACGCAGTGCTTGCCGGACGTTTCGATGTTATATTCCTTCAGCATCAGCGTAATACCATAAGGCGTTGCCGGGATAAATGAAGGCAAATTACGTTGCATTCGTCCCAGGTTGATAGGGTGGAAGCCATCCACATCTTTGCGATGGTCTATCTTTTCGGTTACTTTTTCCGGGTCGATGTGTTTGGGCAGGGGTAATTGAACGATGATGCCGTCGATATCTTCATCAGCATTCAATTCAGCTACTTTAATAAGCAACTCTTCTTCAGTTACGTCATCTTCATATCTAACCAGCGAAGATTTGAAACCTACAGCTTCGCAGTTCCTCATTTTGCTGGCTACATAGGTTTCGCTGCCGCCGTCATGGCCGACCAGCACCGCAACCAAATGGGGCTTGCGGCCGCGTGTAGCCAAAACCTTAGCAGCTTCTTCGGCAATTTCTTGCTTTATTTTTTCTGATACGTATTTTCCGTCGAGTAAATTCATGCGCACAAGTTCTAATAGGATTTTTTTTGATAGTTATCTGCATTTATTTTCAAATATGAATGATTCTTTAACATCATCGTTGGATAGCAAATTTATAATGCCGCTTTTGCTTCCATTATTTGAATACAGTCTGATAGATGAAAATAACACATTTTTAATTTCAAGTTTTATACTTGAAAAAGTATCTGGATATAGCCTCTTGGCGGTGTTGAAAAGGAATTGGCTGAAGATTTCGCCTGCTTTTATTTGACCGGAGTTATTATTTTTATTTTTTGATTTCAAGTTACAAATAACAGCAAAAAGTCTACTGTCATTTTTTTTATAAAAGATAATGTAATCGCACATTGCGCTTGCATTACCAGCATTATAAAATGGGAATAACTGTTTTATCTTAACTCTGTCCCGTTGAATGCTTTGATCAAATTTATAAATCAGATATTCATTCTTAGCTTCAAACTTTGCTTCTTTACAAGAAGCCTCCTTCCCTGTCTCTTCAAGAATAAAAACATTTCCGGTTTTGTTTACATTGTAAGCGGGATACAATATAGCTTTAATTTCCCCAAGCATACTTTATCCGGCATCCTGGTCAAGTAAATCAAAATAGATACTCTCTGATATTTGGGCCAGTTCGCTGTTCACTTTTTCAATTGTGCTTACATCAAAGCCCAATTCATCAACTTCTAAACTAATAGCCGTATTGTCCTTGAATAAATACACACCTAATGCATCTTTATCTAACAAATCATCTTTTTCATAGCCGTATCTATCCATTATTTCTTTTGCTTCTCTCTTTTTTGAATCTAATCTAACAAGGTTATTTAGCTCTTTAATAATGTAATCGCTGTGTGTTGAAATTAATACCTTAAACCCTGCATTTACTATCCTGGCCAATATCCTGGCCATGATAATTTGATTATCGGGATGTAAGTTCAATTCAGGTTCGTCGATAATTACAAAATCGCCTTTATTAGCCAGTCGTCTAAAATAAAAAACGAGACTGGATAAAGATTTTACCATTGAGCCCGACAGATGGATGTCAAGTTCTTTTATTTGCGAATTAGCAGGCTTGAATTGCATATCTCCACCAGATGATATATTTACTTTGCCTTTTAGTATTTTTTCTTCTATTAGTTCTGAAAGGAAATAATAATCACTTCTGTTTCTTTGTAAATTTGATAAGTCCTCGGCGACTCTAATATTGTCTCTAATCGGCAAAGAATACCGTTTCAGATTTTTTAATTTATCTTTAACAGCCACATCCGTGTCTACTTCAAGCAAAGAATCAACAATCTCATTTCTGTTAATCGATAACTCTTTGCTAAAAATGTTTATAGCGATTCTTTCTGCAGGGGCGATATAGGCATCCTTTAGAAACGCTTTTAAAATCGACCGTCGCATAATTGAAGCGATAAATCTATAAATGAGTTGAAGCTCATCATCGTTTGGTGCCTCAGGTGTCGTTTTTATAATTTTTATCGATGTCGTATTAGATTTTGGTATTTTAATTAAAGTGCAATCATAACTCGCTGAAGTAAAAGAACTTCTGAATGTCAAATCTTCAATTTTTTTTATAATCTCTTCGTCGCTGCTTTTTATCGAAATACTCGAAGAAGAGAAGAAGTCTTGATCTGTTGCAAAGAAATCAATGAGTTGATTTGTACTTTCGATTTCTTTTTCTTTTAAAATTGTTTTTACTTGGTTTAATTCAATCTGAAAAATTGCCTCACCTTCTTTAAATAATGAACTGGAAATTGGCTCAATCAAGTCGTTTTTTCTATTTAGGTCAAGCTGATTTAGGTGTATACCATATAAAGTATAAGCCACATAAGTTTTACCCGAATTATTAGGCCCGCAAAAAATCAACAGATTTTTTTCTAAATCAATTTCAGCCTGTTTAATGGTGCCAATATTTTTTAATTCGATTTTCATATCTCAATACTCAAATCTAATTTAAATTAATCAAGTTTTAAAACCGCCATAAACGCGCTTTGCGGTATCTCCACATTACCTACCTGCCTCATGCGTTTTTTACCTTTTTTCTGCTTTTCCAGCAGTTTGCGCTTACGTGATATATCACCGCCGTAACATTTTGCGGTAACGTCTTTTCTTAGCGCTTTAACCGTTTCCCTTGCGATGATCTTGGCGCCGATAGAGGCCTGTATTATAATTTCAAACTGCTGGCGCGGTAAAAGTTCTTTCAGCTTTTCGCAAATCTTTTTGCCAAAATCGTAGGAATTGCCGCGGAAAATCAGGGAAGATAACGCATCAACCGGTTCGGCGTTTAAGCGGATATCCAGGCGTACCAGGTCTGATTGGCGGTAGCCGATTTGGTGGTAATCAAACGAGGCGTAGCCCTTGGAAATGGTTTTCAGCTTATCATAAAAATCAAAAACGATCTCGCCCATCGGCATCTCGAAGATCAGCTCAACCCTGTCGGATGTTAAATACGACTGGTTTTTGATAAAGCCGCGTTTTTGAATACACAACGACATTACCGGGCCGACAAATTCGGATTTGGTGATGATCACCGCTTTGATGTACGGCTCTTCTACATAGTCGATCTTGCTTGGGTCGGGCAGGTCGGATGGGTTGTTTACCGTAATGGGCGCACCCTTGGTAGTGTAGGCAATGTAGGATACGTTGGGCACAGTCGTGATCACCGTCATATCAAACTCGCGTTCAAGGCGCTCCTGGATGATCTCCATGTGGAGCATCCCCAAAAAACCGCAGCGGAAACCAAAACCTAATGCGGCGGATGATTCCGGCTCAAAAACCAGCGCAGCGTCGTTTAACTGAAGCTTGCCCATCGAATCGCGCAGTTCTTCGTAATCATCGGTGTCAACCGGGTAAATACCGGCAAATACCATTGGTTTTACTTCCTCGAAGCCTTGTATGCCGGCTGCGCAGGGGCGGTCGACATGGGTGATGGTATCGCCAACCTTTACTTCGCGCGCTTCTTTTATGCCGGATATGATATAGCCAACATCACCCGTTTTTATCACATCCCTCGGCGATTGTTTCAGTTTCAGTGTGCCAACTTCATCAGCGTTATATTGCTTTTCGGTAGCAAAGAATTTTACTTTATCGCCCTTGCGGATCTCGCCGTTCACTACCTTAAAGTAAGCAACGATGCCACGGAAAGAATTAAAAACGGAGTCAAAAATCAAAGCCTGTAGCGGTGCAGCCGGATCGCCGACAGGAGGGGGGATGCGTTCAACTATCGCTCGCAATATCTCGTGTACACCCATGCCGGTTTTGCCGGATGCAGCGAGTATCTCTTCTCTTTTACAGCCGATCAACTCTACGATCTGGTCTTTAACCTCCTCGGGCATAGCGCCGGGGAGATCCATTTTATTCAATACCGGGATAATTTCCAGGTCATTCTCCAAAGCCAGGTACAGGTTGCTGATGGTTTGCGCCTGTATGCCCTGTGCCGCATCAACGATGAGCAATGCGCCTTCGCATGCAGCTATAGAACGGGATACCTCGTATGAAAAATCCACGTGCCCGGGGGTATCGATCAGGTTGAGCGTGTACTTTTGGCCCTCCAGCTCATAGTCCATCTGTATGGCATGGCTTTTTATGGTGATGCCGCGCTCACGCTCCAGGTCCATGTCATCAAGCAACTGGGCCTGCGATTCGCGCTGGGTTATGGTGTGGGTATATTCAAGCAACCGGTCGGCAAGGGTACTTTTACCGTGGTCGATATGGGCTATAATGCAAAAATTACGAATGTGTTCCATCAAAGCGCAAAAGTAGCATTTTTTAAGGGGATTTCACCGATTTGGTTTGATTTCACCGATTAATGATGCTTCTTGCGTTTGCTTTTATAACCCCGACAACATAAACAGGCACGCCGTCAAATTAAAGCAAAAGTGCATAAACACGCCGTACCACAAGGTGTTTTCCTTGAGCCTGACTGCGCCCAGCAGCCATGCGAAGGGGATTAGCCAAAACAGGGAAACAAAGCTCATGTGGATGATGGCAAATAAAAATGAGGTGACAAACAAGGCCTGGGCTACATCAGCTACTTTTAAAAGATTTTGCAGCAAATAGCCCCTGAAGCCAAGCTCTTCAAATAATGCGGGGGTTGCAGCGGTAAAGAATATTAATAGAAATTCGCCTAAAATATTACCTTTTAAAAAGGTGAAATTTTCCTGCTGGCGCGAATACATGGTGAAGTTTAGCCAGCCAACGGAATAATGCACGAAGACAGACGCGGCCACCGCCAGCGCGCAGTAGGCACAAAGCTTTTGAAAGGAAAAATCCGGCCACGTTAGCAGTTTGTTATTTTCCGTCCAGTTAAAGGTAAAAAAACCAACTGAAGTAGTCGCAAGCGCAACTTCGAAAAACAATGACCACCTAACCGTTTGAAAATCATCAATAAAGTTGCTGGATGCACATAATACGATAAATAGGCCATAAAACAACCCGGCCTGTTTGATGCGGCTCCACTTATTTTCAACAACGGCATCAGCGCTGTGAAGCTGCCTGCTGCCGCAGGCGCCGCAAAATTGCTTATTCGAAGCAATGGCATTACCACACTTAATGCAGGTTTTTTCTGCTGCTTCCCGATTATCATTAGTGATCAAAGTCAGGTAACGTTATGGTCTTTTTTTAATTTTTCGATTTCAACCGCGGAGCGGATGCCGATTATCAAGTACACAATGATCGCAATTTTCCATATACTCAGGATATTAGTCGGATTATTAACCATACCTATTACCTGCATAATAACATACAGGCACAAACCGGCAACAAGGCTGGCCAACGGCTTTTTCCGGCTATAAGAGCCCAGCGCCAAAAATATGCCCGTGAGGATCACCAATTGCAGAACAGCGATCAAAATATCCGGGCTATTCGGATCCAGGCAATAAATAATAATGGCGATCAGCATGAATACGCCCGATAAGTAGTACAAGGTGTTGCCCGCGCGCCTTATCTTGTTGTTAAGGTCGACAGCAGTAGTGACGGCATGGGCGTGATGCCTGATAAAGCGCGTTTGTTCTTTTTCAGTTCCCTTAAGCGGATAGCCGCAGGTGGTACAAAAAGCATCGTCATTTACAATCTTAGCGGCGCAGGATTTACAATAATCCTGCGGTCGGGCGGCGTTTGTGAACGATTCTTCCATTTTGTAATTTTAAAAGGGTGACGTACCCTAAGGTAAGTATATTTATCAAACGTTCAATTCCTTTTTCACTTTTTCAGCCTCCACAGCGGCCACTATCCCGTTGATCAGGAAGCCGATGATAAATAACTTTAAAACAATCCAATTAGTAATTGTCTGAGGACTTATAACCGCGGACAATATCTGCAAAAGTAAATAGAACGAAAAACCACAAAGTACAGCGGGAAGCGGACGTTTCTTACACCAAAACCCAAGGACTACGAAACTGATAGCTACGGGCAACTGGCATATCATCAATGGATAGTCGCCGCGCATGGTTGTAAAACTTAAAAAGCAGTTGCCAATGGCCAGTATCGCGATCAGGGCGCCCTCAATAAATAAGGTGTTGGTTGCCTGCCAGATTTTTTTATTGGCCCGTGCTAATTTGTTTTTTTGCGTGTTCCTTTTCAGCAGGAACATCCGCTGTTCGCGCTCGGTGCCTTTTCGGGGGTATCCGCAATTACTGCAAAATACATCGTCAGCATCAACTATCGTGCGGCATACCGGGCATTTGGCCGGAGGATTTTGAGCCGCTGAAGCAGTGTCTTCCATTGCAATTATTTTTTGGTTGTTTTCTTGCGACTAATGATGATTCCCCGCTTTCCATATTTCGGTGGTACAGA
>Ga0206954_1037_pt2 | contig 38516 bp, 40 predicted proteins | sample Alteio_BWOrgHeat_37_FD_153250 | JGI IMG/M metagenome (GOLD analysis project Ga0206954, IMG submission 153250) | Enriched cells from forest soil in Barre Woods Harvard Forest LTER site, Petersham, Massachusetts, United States -... | ecosystem: Environmental > Terrestrial > Soil > Temperate forest >...
GCCCAGCAGGTTGAACCAGTTGGGGTTGCTGTGGCGGTGGCAGTGGCGGTCGGCTTGGCAGTCGCAGTTGCCGTTGGCTTCGCGGTGGGGGTTGCAGTCGGCTTGACAGTTGCGGTCGCAGTCGCGGTCGCTGTTGGAGTAGGAGTTGGCCCTGTGGTGCAGGTACCCTGCAAGCTCCACAATGCCGGAACATCAGCCGGATCCCAACCCGCCTGCGAGGTATGCGCCTGCAGGCATTTGTATTCGCTGCCATTGTAAGTAACCAGTGCGCCCGTGGCGTATGCCACGCTGTTTGGCGACCAGGCGGCTACTCCAGAACAATTAACGGTTGCGGCTGGCGCGACCAATGCCAGTGCAAGCACCAGCGCGATGGTCGTGATCGCAAGAATAGACGTTCGCTTCATCTAAAACGGCTCCTTTGGGACTTGGACTGTCCCGAAACTTTCTGGGGATAAGGTACCTTTTCTACTGCTTCGCTCTCGCATATGACCTTCCGAAGAAGATCAGGGACAAACTTCTCAATGCAAAACGTATACGGGCGGTACCGTTAAGTACCGCCCTGTGTTGAAGGTTTAGAACGGGTCCGCCGCGCCCGGAATGGTGTGCCGGGACAATCCAGCAATCTCAGAGCAGCAAGCAAGCGCTGCTGCTCCGATCAGACATGGCGGCATAATCACCACAAGCGTGGCGAAGGGAATGGACGTTCGCTTCATCTACGGCTCCTTCTCAGGATCAAACCTAAAAAGCTATAAGACCGCTTCTACCGATGAATTAAAAACGAACAAAAGATATGAATGAACAGCAAGTCGGGAGTTTCGCGCAATCTGGGGGGAAATTGCGAAATGCATCGAAACCTGGTTCCCGTTTGGACTTCGTTATAAAAGCGAGCAAATCGACAAACTAATAATCTATATAAGGACCTGCTCCAATACGGCTTATTTTAACATTAAAAACGGTTAACAAAATTAGAGGGGATTATAGCAGTTTCATTCTTCGCTGCAACAATGATTTTTGGCATTTTATGGCCAATATTCTCTGCGATTTGAGGACCATAGATAAGCGTTTTTTGTCCAATTCCGGGGTCATCCGTAGGACATAATCTTCTTTGTTTTTTTAGGAAAGAATGGCGAAGCAGTTCCCCCCAAAGCATCTTGTCGAGCACACAAAATTCCGCTACAAAGCAACGATCGCCCGCAACTCGCGCCACAAGGCCTCGACATGACTGCGCTCGGTTGTATGGCATCCGATCGACACTCGAAGAATCTGCTTCCCTTTCAGCACCGACGGGGTCAGGTACGCTTTGCCGCTGCTATTCAGGGTTGTGGCTATGCGCAGATTGTGTACAGCCAGCTCTGGCTCGCTCATCCCTGCCCGTTTGTGCCGGATGCATATGGTCTGTAGCTGAACGGGTGCGAGCTTCTCCCAGTCTGGCGCAGCATCCACCAGCGTTTCGAAGAAGCGTGCGTTGTCGAGATCGCGGCGCAGTCGAGCGCGTATGCCCTCGACGCCTTCGTCCCGGATGAGAAACCACAACTTCAACGAGCGAAAGCGCCTGCCCAAGGGAATACCCCAGTCGCGAAAGTTTTTGACCTCGGTATCATGCCCCGTCTGCAGATATGCGGGATTCGTCGACATCACGCGAATCAGATGCTGGGGATCGCGCACAAAGTATGCGCTGAGGTCGCTGCCCGCTCCCAGCCATTTGTGCGGATTCATCACAATCGAGTCGGCAGCTTCAACACCCTCCCACAAAGCACGGTACTCAGGCAGGATCATGGCAACGCCAGCCATGGCCGCATCCACGTGCAGCCAGAGCTGATATTTCCGGGCAAGCTGTGCCATGCCTGCCACCGGATCGAATGCCGTCGAATTGGTAGTACCGACACTGGCGACCAGGGCCGCTGGACGCAGTCCGCGTTCCAGGTCCTGCTTGATGGCCGCTTCGAGCAGATCGAGGCGCAACGCATGGTTCTCGTCAGTATCAATCGAGCGCAGATGCTCGCGTCCAAAACCGGCGAGCATGGCCGCTTTGAGCACCGAGCTATGCGCTTGCTCCGAGCAATAGACCACGAATGGAGCGTCAGCATGAAAACCGCCACGGTTCTGGCTGTAGTTGGTGCTGCGCTCGCGCGCACACAGCAGGCTGCAGAATGTGGCCGTCGAAGCCGTGTCATGAATGGTGCCAGTAAAGTTTTCCGAGAGTCCGGTCATCTGGCGTAGCCAGTCCATGACCACTTCTTCCAGTTCGGTGGCAGCCGGGCTCGTCTGCCAGCTCATACCCTGCGCACCCAAACCTGCACACAGCAGATCGCCCAGCACCGAAGGCAGCATGGCGTTCGAGGGAAAGTAGGCAAAGAACGAAGGATGATTCCAGTGCGTAATGCCCGGAAGAATCAGCGGTGCAATCTCATTGAGCGCGTTGTCAAGGGATTCGCCCCGCTCCGGCGGATGCTTCGGCAGCTTGCTCTTAATGTCTCCGGGAGCCACCTGGCTCATGACCGGAAAGTCTTCGATGTGGGCGCGATAGTCGGCAACCCAGTCCACGAGTTTGTGGCCTAATTGGCGGAACTCTTCGGGAGTCATGTAGGGATTTTAGCGGAGCGGAAGAGAGTTAGGGATTTGTGATTGAGCGATTGCCGATTGAGTGATTTGCAGTTCCTTCATTCACTCAATCGCAAATCACCCAATCACTCAATGCATTTCAGACTCGCAACTGTACCAGCTCTTTAATGCTGACGCTCTCAGGCGTAGCCAGAATCGCGATCTTCGGCAGCTCGCCGCTGTACATTGCGACTTCGTCGCAGGCGTGCAGCTTCGGGCACTTCTGGCAGTCCTTGTACATCTTGTCGGGCAACTCTTCGCGGGTCGCGGTTTTGAAGCCGTAACGGGCGAAGAAGTCCGGGATGCGCGTGAACAGGCACACACAGCGCACGCTGTTCTGCTTGGCTTCATCGAGCAGCGCTTTCATCAGCAGGCTGCCCGCGCCTTTACCCTGCGCGGAAGGGTCAACGCAGAACGAACGCACCTCGGTCAGGTGGATGCCGTAGAAGTGCAGCGCGCCACAGCCAATGATCTTGCCCTTGTCTTCGATGACCGCAAAATCGCGAATGTTCTCGGAGAGTTCGGCATAGCTGCGCGAGAGCAGCGTTCCGTCGGGCGAGAACTTCTTGATGAGTTTGTATACAGCATCCACGTCTTTCAACAGTCCCTTACGCGTATGCATGGACACCTCCTGGCATTACCGCAATCCTCTTGCGCGCCTGAAGCAACGCCTGCCGGACACGACTCCGGGCTGTGCCACCGTGTACGTCGTGACAATCGAGAACTGCGGTCTTGCTAATGGAATCGTAAAAATCAGCACCAAAGGCATCGCCGAACTGCTTGAGCTCTTCGAGCGAGCAGTCCTGCAGTTCGCGTCCCTTCGAAATGCAATACATCACAGCCTTGCCGATCTGCTCGTGCGCACGGCGAAAGGGGACTCCCTTGCCCACGAGATAGGTCGCTGCTGCCATCGCGTTCATGTGGCCGGTCGCCGCAGCGCCTTCCATCTTTTCTTTGTTCAACTTCAAACCCGCAACTACTCCAACAGTTACGCGCAAAAGCCCAGTAAAAGTTTCCACCGAATCGAGAATCGGCTCCTGCGTCTCCTGAAAGTCTTTGTTATAGGCCAACGGAAGTCCTTTGACGATCGTCAGCAAACCAACGTTAGCGGCGATCAATCGTGCGGACTTTCCGCGAATCAATTCCAGCGCATCCGGATTGCTCTTCTGCGGCATGGCGCTGCTGCCCGTGCAAAACGCCTGCGGCAAAGACACGAATCCGAATTCGTCAGTCGAAAACAAAATCAGCTCTTCCGCCAGACGGCTGAGATGTACGGCCGTGAGCGCGGCTGCCTGCACAAATTCGATGGCAAAATCGCGGTCGCTGGTCGCATCCATGCTGTTTGCAGTCGGAGCATCGAAGTTTAGTTCTTTGGCAACCGGTGAACGCATTAATGGCAACGTAGCGCCCGCGATGGCTCCCGAACCCAGCGGACAATAATTCAAGCGCTCGCGGCAGTTCTGCAGCCGCTGCACATCGCGCGAAAACATTTCGAAATAGGCCAGCAACCAGTGTGCCGCCATCACCGGTTCCGCGCGGCGCAGGTGCGTATACGCTGGCATAATGGTCTCGTCCGCCGCTTGCGCCTGATCGAGCAGAACGTTCAGCAGATGCGTGAGCTGCACCAGGCTCTCTTCGATGCCATCGCGGACAAACAAACGCAGATCGGTTGCGATCTGCTCATTGCGGCTGCGTCCGCTGTGGAGCTTGAAGGCAACTTCGCCGACCAGTGCGGCGAGCGTCTTCTCCACAAAGTGATGGACGTCTTCGATCTCCGTGTCTTTCAGCAGCTCTGGATGATCGACGGCGTGTTGCGGAATGGCATCTAGCCCACCAATAATCTGGTTGAGTTCGTCGGCGCTAAGCACACCGATCTCGGCCAGCGCGCGTGCATGCGCCTTGCTGGCGGAAACCTCGAACTTCAAGAGCCTCTGATCAAAGTCAAACGACCGTTGCCAGCGCTCAAAATCGGAATTTACGGCGGACTCAAACCGCCCCGACCACATCTTCATTTCTTCGTCCGCCCCTCCAGGGGCTACATGCCACAAAAACATAACCCAGTCCCGCGTCTCGGCGGGACTAGGAGGAATCAAGTTGACTAGCTCTTCGCCGTAACCGGCTTGCGGACGCGCGAGCGCGCCGGCAGGGCCAGAATGCGAATAAAGCCTGCCGCATCCTTCTGGTCGTAGGATTCACCCATGGTGAACGACGACAGATCGGTGCGATACAGCGAATTCGGCGACTTGCGGCTGAGCACCGCGATGTTGCCCTTGTAGAGGCTCAGCTTCACTTCACCGGTGATGTCTTTCTGCGTGCTGGCAACAAAGGCATCGAGCGATTCACGCAGCGGCGTGAACCAGAGGCCGTTGTAGACCAGGTCGGCGTACTTCAGGGCAATGCCCTGCTTGAAGTGCTGCACTTCGCGGTCGAGGCACAATGCTTCCAACTCGCGGTGAGCAAAGAGCAACAGCGTGCCGCCCGGAGTCTCATAGCAGCCACGCGACTTGATGCCAACGAAGCGGTTCTCGACGAGGTCGATGCGTCCGATAGCATTGCGGCTGCCGATTTCATTCAGTATGGCGACCAATCCCACGGGATCAAGCTTCACATCGTTGACCGAAACGGGAATGCCCTTCTCGAAACCGATGGTGACTGTCTCGGACTTATCCGGCGCTTCCTGCGGTGAAACCGTCATCTGCCAAGTGGTATCCAGCGGACCGTTGCCAGCGTCTTCCAATTCCCCACCTTCGTGGCTGAGGTGCCAGAGGTTGCGGTCGCGGCTGTGGATCTTTTCGCGGCTGGCAGCAACAGGAATTCCGTGCGCTTCCGCGTAGTCGAGGCAATCTTCGCGCGACTTGAGAGTCCATTCACGCCACGGCGCAATGATCTTCAACTCAGGAGCGATGGCCTGATAGGCATGCTCAAAGCGCACCTGATCGTTGCCCTTGCCGGTGCAGCCGTGCGAAACGGCAGTGGCGCCGAGTTCGAGCGCAACTTCCACCTGGTGCTTCGCTATAATCGGACGCGCCAACGACGTGCCGAGCAGATACTTATGCTCATACACCGCACCAGCCTGTACCGCCGGGAAAACGTATTCGTTCAGGAATTCCTGGCGCAGGTCTTTTACTACGACCTTGCTCGCACCGGTCTTGTAAGCCTTTTCGGTGACGGCATCGATGTCATCTCCCTGACCGACATCGGCAACAAAGGCCACGACGTCGTAGCCATGGTTTTCGTTCAACCACGGAATGATGATGGAAGTATCAAGACCGCCGGAATATGCAAGTACTACTTTCTCTTTCGCCATGTACAACTCCTTATAAAATAAAAATCTTTTGGGTGTTTAACGACCCGATCCGTTGCCAAGCAGCTTCAGCATGATGGCTTTCTGCACGTGCAAACGGTTTTCGGCCTGGTCAAAGACCACAGAGTTTGCGGAATCGATGACCGCATCGGTCACCTCATCGCCGCGATGCGCGGGCAGGCAGTGCATGAACAATGCGCTCGGCCCGGCCGCAGACATCAGCTTCTCATTTACCTGAAAGGGCGTGAAAATGCGCTTGCGCTCTTGCGCTTCGCTCTCCTGCCCCATGCTCGCCCACACGTCGGTATAAACGGCATGCGCTCCATCGACCGCCGCCTCTGGATCGTGTGTGACTTCGATGCGTGCACCGGTCTGTGCCGCCATCTGCAGACTGGTGGCAATCACATGATCGTCGGGCGTATATCCAATCGGGCAAGCGACCGTCATGGAAACGCCCAGGCTCGCAGCCGTCAGCAACAGCGAGTTGGCAACATTGTTCCCATCGCCGACATAGGCCAGTTTTACTTCTCTGAGATCATCGAACTTCTCGGTCAACGTCAGGAAGTCCGCCAGTGCCTGGCAGGGGTGCTCGTGATCGCTCAGTCCGTTGATGACCGGGATGGATGCATGCTCGGCCATGCCGGTTACGGTTTCGTGCGAAAACGTGCGCAATACGACTCCGTCGACCCAGCGCTCCAGGTTGCGGGCAATGTCGCTCAGCTTTTCGCGCGCGCCCAACGCTTCCTTCGACTGATCGACGAAGAATGCGGTGCCGCCCAGGCTGTTCAATCCGGCCTCAAACGTGAGGCGCGTGCGCAACGAAGGCTTCTCGAAGAACATGACAACCTGTTTGCCTTTGAGAGCCTCGCTGAATTCGTCTGGACGCTCTTTCATAGCGAGCGCCAGATCGAGCACTACCTTAATTTCATCGGCGGAGAAATCCGTAATCGAGCAAAGATCCTTTTTTTCTGCAGCTGGTACAGCCGCGAGGCCGTCTGCCATTTCCACCTCTAGAGTTCGGCTAGCCATGTTGCCCTCCAGCCATATGGAGTAAATGTTTTTCTCTTACCTCGCTCAAAACTTCTCCGAGGGCGGTCACCATGGCATCCACATGTGCCGTGGTAATGATGTAAGGCGGCAGGAAGCGCAGTGTGGTGCCGTGCGTCCGGTTGATCAGGAATCCACGCTGCAGCATGGCCGCATGGGCATCCTTTGCGATCTCCTCGGAATCGATGGACAAACCGACCATCAGGCCGCGGCCGCGTACATCAGTGATGCAATCCTGTGCAGACTTCAAGGCCGACAGCTTTTCCTTGAAATAATCACCGACCTCATTAACATGCGCCAGCAGGCCGTCGCTCTCGATCACTTCGAGGAACTTCAGCGCCGTTGCGCAGGCCAGCGGTCCACCACCAAAAGTTGTACCGTGCAATCCCGGATGCATCGCAGCCGCGGTCTTCTCAGCAATCAACACACACCCCAGCGGAAGTCCGGCAGCCAGCGGCTTCGCCAGCGTAACGATGTCAGGCTTGACGTCGTAATACTGATAGGTAAACCACTTGCCGGTGCGGCCAAGTCCCGACTGGATTTCGTCGATGATGAGCACGGCTCCGCTCTCCGCGGTCAGTTCACGGGCGGCCTTCAGGAATTCCGGCGCGACAAAGTAAATGCCGCCTTCACCCTGAATCACCTCAATCACAATCGCCGCGACTGAGTCGTCAAATTTCTCGTGCAGATCGGCTACATCGTTGAACTTCACGAAATCAAAGCCCGGTACTAGCGGCGCAAAGGGTGCGCGATATTTTTCTGTCCAGGTCGCGGAGACTGCGCCGAAAGTGCGTCCATGAAAAGCATTTTCCATGGACAGAACTTTCCAGCGTGGCGTTCCGCCGATCTTCGCATTTTCAGAGCCATTCAACCGTGCCAGTTTGAAAGCGCACTCCATGGCTTCGGTGCCACTGTTGCAGAAGAACGCGCGGTCGAGACCGGAGAGCTGTGTCAGTTTGCGCGCCAGCGTCGACTGAAATTCGGTATAAAAGAGATTCGATACATGAATCATCTTCGCTGCCTGCTCGGCAATCACTTTTGTGATCGCCGGATGTCCGTAGCCCAGCGCATTCACACCGATACCGCTGAGGAAGTCGATGTATTCCTTGCCCTGATCGTCGACTAGCGTGACGCCCTTCCCTTCTCTGAAATAGATGGGATAGCGATCATAGGTCTGCAGCAATAACTGCTGCTCGGCTTGCTTTGCGGATTCGAGATTCAAGCCACCACCTCCGTGCCATGATCGATGCTGCGGAAATAAAAGTCGGCCAATGCGGACGCTTCCATCGCTGGGAAAATGCGTACGCGATGCACGCCTTTCGAGAGCGCCTTCTTGCAGGCTCCCAGTTTCGGCAGCATGCCGCCGCTCACCGTCGCCGATTTCTCCAGCGCGGGAATTTCGTCGAGATGCAGCCAGCGCAGCACTGTTCCGTCAGAACCACGAACGCCTGGCACGTCGGTAAGGAAAATCAATGCATGCGCACCACAGCCAACGGCACAGGCCGAAGCGGTCTCGTCGGCGTTGACGTTGTAATACTCACCATCAAAGCCGAGCGCGATGCTCGAAATCACCGGAACGCAATGCATGCCCCAGATAGCTTCGATCCACTTGCGATCGACAGAAACAATTTCTCCGACGTAGCCAAGATCGGCATCGTGAACATGTTTCTTGCGTGCGCGAAAGGTTTGGCCATCTCCCCCGGAAAGTCCCATCGCCGGCTGCCCTTTGCTGGTGATGGCGGCAACGAGCTTCTTGTTCATCGTTCCAGCCAGGACCATGAGAGCAACATCGCGTGTCTCGGAGTCGGTCACACGCAACCCATTGATGAAGCTGCTCTCTTTGCCCATCTGCCCCAGGACGCGGGTCAGCGATGAACCGCCGCCATGAACAACAGCGACCTGATGTCCGGCTTGCGCCAACTGCGCTACGGCAGTGGCGCAACGATTCAGAATCTCGACATCCTCAAGAGCGCGACCGCCGATTTTTACTACTATTCTCATTGCAAACCTTCCTGTTCCGGCCATCCATACATCACATTCATGTTTTGCACCGCTTGTGAAGCTGCGCCTTTGAGCAGATTGTCGAGGCACGAGACCACAACCAGCCGCTTCTTGTCCGACGCCAGCTTGAAGCCGATGTCGCAGAAGGATGTATTGACGCAATATTGAATTTGCGGAAACGCCGGCGGCGGATATACCCGCACCACCGGGCTGCTCGCATAAAACTCCTCAAACAACTTGTGGATGGCGGCCTCCGAACTTTCTTCGGACAATCGCAGGTAGACGGTCGAGAGAATACCACGCGGAATCGGCAGCAGATGCGGTACGAAGGTAATCTCGCCGTCCTTGAGTCCAAGTTGTTCTAGCAGCTCTCCTCCATGGCGATGGTCGAACGCACCGTACGCGGAAAGATTGTCCGCCACCTGCACGAAATGTGTCTTCGGCGTCGGCTGCTTGCCCGCGCCCGAAACACCCGACTTGGCGTCACACACAATGCCGGCGCTACGATCCACCAGATTCGCGCGCAAAAGCGGACTCAGCGCAAGAATGATCGAGGTCGCGTAGCAACCAGGATTCGCGATCACCTTCGCCTTGGCAATATCGAGACGATGCAATTCCGGCAGACCATAGACCGCGATCTTCTGAATCTCTTCGACCTGCGGGCCTTCGTTGTCTGGAAAGCCATACGGCTTGCGATTGGCCGGCACATGCAGCCGCCAGGCTCCGCTTAAATCAATCACCCGAATGCCGCGATTCACCGCCTCGGGAACCCACTCGCGAGACTGCTCATGCGGTGTCGCCAGAAAGAGCAGCTCGATCTTGTGCTCTGTGAGCATCTCCCAGCTAAACGGATGCAGCTTTAAATCATGACCATTCGTAGTTTTATAAAGACCGGGGAATGTAGCATCCAGGGCCGTCGCGTGACCGCCCTCTCTCTGCAGAAATAGCGGAGGCGCGACCTTGGGATGGCGCAAAAGAATGCGCGCCAACTCGTATCCCGAGTAGCCCGTCGCTCCGATCACTGCGGTTTTCACACCAGCGTGCTTCAAGCCATCAACTCCTGTAACTTTCGTAGTACGCGCCCAGCCTCAATCGTGTCCGGACAAATCACCAGAACCGTATCGTCACCACCAACCGTGCCCACCACCTCAGGCCATTCGTCCGAGTCAATCGCCGCCGCTACCGGCTGCGCACTGCCAGCAATTGTCCGCAGGACCAAGAGGTTCTGAGCCTGCTTCACCCCCACAGCGAAAGTGCGGATGCTCTGATCAACGCTTGGGCCTTCCGCCTCAACCTCTTCGGCCACCGGCAAGGTATATCCATTCGGGCCTTTGATCAGCCCCATTTCATGGATGTCCCTGGACAAAGTGGCTTGTGTAGCCTCAAACCCTTTGATTACAAGCGCTTGGCGCAGCTCTTCCTGGCTCCAAAACTCGCCCTCTGAGAGCAGTTGCCGAATTGCCTGATGACGCGACAGCTTTGACATAAAAGTATATCTATACATGCAAATGTATAATTATGCATGCATAATGTCAATGCCTTTGTCTGGATTTTTTAAGGGGAATACTTTGGTTAGACAGTGCCGAATCATGCTCTTACCCTGCCTATCTGAAACCGGAAACCCAGGCCCGGGGTAGCACTGAATAACTCCACATCCTTCTGCATAGAAATACCAGAATATCGATTTCGTTCATATATCTGTAATATTTGGTGAATTTAGGGCGTTATTCTCACCCATTTGCTTCCGACTGGACGCGGCCTTTCCAATCGCTTACCATGAGCGTTCTCCCGAATGGCGCTCCATACGCGACTCCGCTGGTCATTTCTACTGATCCCTTTCATCGCTTTACTGGTGATTGCCCCCTATTGGTTTCAGGGTACGAGTTGCGGACACGACCTCAGCTTCCACGTTCAATCCTGGCTTGAGACCACGCAACAGTGGAAGCTCGGCACGATCTATCCGCGATGGGCGATGCAGGCGGACTACGGCAATGGCGAGCCGCGCTTTATTTTCTATCCGCCGCTTTCGTGGATGATTGGATCACTGCTGGGATTGCTACTGCCCTGGCCCGCCGTGCCTGCGGCCTTCATCTTTCTCTGCTGCACCTTATCGGGAATCACGCTCTACCTTTGCGCCCGGGAATGGCTGGATGAGCGAACCTCTTTGCTGGCTGCGGCTCTCTACACCGCCAATGCCTATCAGATGATGGTCGTCTATGAACGCTCGGCCTTTGCCGAATTGCTGGCGGCGGCACTCGTACCACTGACGATCTTATGCATCCTGCGAGCCGGGCGCAGCTTTTGGCACAATGCTGTCACGCTGGCATTGGCGTTGGCTGCAATCTGGCTGACAAATGCGCCGGCGGCGGTGATGTCGACGTACCTCGTGTTTTTTCTTGCGCTGCTGCGCGCAATTCATTTGCGAACATTCGAGCCGCTTCTGCGCGCTACCGTGGGGCTCATGCTGGCGTTGGGACTGGTGGCTTTCTATCTAATTCCTGCGGCATACGAGCAGAAGTGGGTGATCATCAGCCAGGCGCTCTCGCCCGGACTCCGCCCGCAGGACAACTTTCTTTTCACCGTCATTGGGGATCCCGATCACGACGCAGTCCTGCGACACATTTCGTATTTCTGTCTGATCGAGTTCGGAGCGATGGCGATTGTGGTCTGGCTTTCGCAACCGTTGCTCAAGAAGTCGTCCTTTATATATGGAGCGCTCGCCAGCATTGCGGCGTTGTGCATCTTTATGACGCTGCCGGCCAGCAGCTTTCTGTGGCATCTGCCCAAGCTCGCGTTCATGCAGTTCCCATTTCGCTGGCTGCTCGTCTTCAATATTGTGTTCGCCTTGCTGGCGGCGGTGAGTTTGGCGCGCCTGCGCTTTGCGCCGCTGCTGCTGTGTCTGATTGTGCCTGCAACTATTGCTGGGGGCTACGTTGCTTTTCATCAAAACTGTTATCCCGAAGATACGGTGCCTGCCATCGTGCAGGAGTACGAATCCGACAGCGGCTATCTGGGTACCGACGAATACTGCCCGATTACCGGGGACAACTACAATATCGACCCCGAGAAACAGGTTCCGCGATTGCAGAGCGAGCCAGATTTACCGGAAGCCGACGAATCGCAGGACGCCGAGAAAGCAAAGATCCGCTCGGAAGTGCAACGCTGGGATCCGGAATATCGCAGCTTCACTATCGAGGCTTCCACGCCCACGAAAAACACGCTACGGCTGATGAAATATCCGGCATGGAAAGCCGAAGTCGACGGAGCACCTCTCGCCATCCAAACGCAGGACGGAACCGGCCGCATGGTCCTGAAGCTGCCTGCTGGACGTCACCAAGTGACGCTGCACTTCACCCGTACGCCCGATCGCTATTGGGGCGGCGTCATTTCACTGGTAAGCCTGGCCGCCACACGGGGATTGTGGTGGATCAGCAGAAAAACAATTCGGCCGTAGTCTACTGCCCTTACTTTGCCGCTGGTGGCTTCCACTTATTCAGGAATGCGAGCACATCTTCCTCGGTCATCACTCGTGCGCGTTCAAATTCGGCGGTAGCGTTCAAAAGCGAACCCTTGGAATCGAGCAGCGCGATGGAAGGTATTCCCTTATGCAAATTGATCTGGTATTTCGCCGCGACATCAAGATTCTTATCGAACTTGCCGACGTCGATGTGAATCACCTTGTAATTTGCATCAAGCGTGGGTTCGATGCTCGCCTGATGGAAGGCGTAGTCGAGAGCGTAGCAGTCGCCGCACCAGTTCGCGCCAAACACCAGAAGGATTCTCTTATTCGATTTCTCCGCTTTGGCAACGGTATCCGCAATCTCCTGCCGCACATTGGCGTTTGCCGGATACAGATTCGGATTCGGCTTTGCCGGCATGTGTAACGGTGTTTGTGCCGCAATGAAAGAACTAAGCAGCGCGACAAAGAAAATAAATTGAATGACAGGTTTCCGCATAAGAGACTCCACAAAACATATCGTACTCCACAACCTGTCCTGCGCAACAATCGCGGATTTCATCGATAGCGTCGTCGCGAGCACACCACGCTCAAAGAGATTCAGGAGCGCCAAGTGTTTTACCGAGACACGTTTTCTTCAAGGGTCTTCAGGAAGAATGGATCATTGCTACCAACTCGCACACATCGACACCACTGCACCAAATCAAGATCGAACTCACGAGCAAGAGCCTCAATTGCTTCGATGGAATGCACTGGAGCTGCTGAAAGGGTTTTCTGCACTATTCCAAACACGGTAACTATACCGTCCGGGGCTAAACCATAAAATTGTTGTCCGTCAGAAGCAGCGAATGAGTAGCCAGATTCAATTTGAGCATTCGCTTTGAAGTACGTAACACCGCAAAAAGCGTTACTGATACCGAAAATTCGCTCGACATCCAGTTGGCTAATACGAGTTGCAATTGGCTTTTTAGGATGGCGGCGTACATGAATACTTCGCCACCCAACTCCAATAGCCTGTTGCTCATGTATCTGGCGGATCGATTGAATCTCAGCATCTACTTCCGCGGCAAATTCTCGCGAGACTAATTCAAACTGCCGCCAGTCGTCCTCGTGCAGTACGTATTCGTTACCTGAAAGGAGACTAACACCAAGAGCTGGAATTTCATCGCAAATTGAAGGCAGACTAAAGAGAATCTTGCTCGGATCAATCCGTTCAATCCGAGCAAGCCGCAGCGTTAGCTTCCTTGCTTGGAATAGTCAGAGCGATTATCCGGTATTGCCTGAACAATCGACCAGTCCACCTCACCGATATGCAGAGTAGTTGCGGGTTGAAATGACTCCGGCAGATCAGCTGACGGCATTTCCGTAACTCCAATGATCTTTCCCGTTGAGTTGTCAATGAAAGTAACAGAAACCTTATTGCTGAACCAGGCCATCTCTTATCCCTTACGTTGCAGATCGATCAAAATCTAATCTAGCTCTTAATAAACTTCAGCGAAGCCGAATTCATGCAATACCGCAGCCCCGTGGGCGGCGGGCCATCTTCAAACACGTGTCCCAAATGCGCATCGCACTGCGGACAATGCACCTCGACCCGCACCATACCGTAGCTGCTGTCGGCATGCGTCGCGACGTTTTCTTCCGCGATAGGCTTGTAGAAGCTCGGCCAGCCGGTGCCGGAATCGAACTTTGTGTCAGACAAAAAGAGCGCGTTACCGCAACTGGCACAGCGATACATTCCCTGCTCGTGATTGTCATAAAGCTCGCCGGTAAATGCTCGTTCCGTACCCTGCTGGCGCATCACACAAAACTGCTCTTGTGAAAGTTGCTGCTCCCACTCTTCTTCCGTCTTAACGACCTTGCGTAGTGTGACGGTTCCCAATGGCTTGCCCTGGTCATCGAACTTCATGACCGAAACGGTCTCTTCTTGCTTGCTCATGCTATCCCTCCAGCCAGAAAGCGTTCGTACATCTCCACGTCTTTCCGGCTGCCGATTACAAAAGGAGAACGTTGGTGAATGGAATCTGGTTTTAGGTCGAGGATGCGCCGCTTGCCATCGCTGGCGTATCCACCTGCCTGTTGAACAAGATACGCCAACGGCGCGCACTCGTAGACAAGCCGCAGCTTGCCATCCGGGTGAGCCGCATCCTGCGGATAGAAATAGATACCGCCATCGACCAAACAGCGATGCAAATCTGCAACCAGCGCGCCAGTGTAACGCAGCGAATACGGGCGGCATGTGGCGTTGTCCGACTGTTCAAGATAATCGATGTATTTGCGGATGCCTGGCGCCCATTCGTGATAATGCCCAAGGTTTGCCGCGTAGTAACGCCCCTGCTCAGGACAGCACAGATCGCGATGCGAAAGCAGAAACTCGCCTAATTCACGGTCCAAAGTAAATCCGTGGACACCGTGGCCCGAGGTGTAAACCAGCAACGTGCTGGTGCCATACATTACGTATCCAGCAGCAACAAGATCGGCGCCGCGATTGAGGACCTGGTCGATCAGGCTTACACCCGGCGTCTTCTCCTTGAGATAAATGCCGAAGATCGTACCGATCACACCGTTCGTGTCAGTGTTCGATGATCCGTCGAGCGGATCGATGCACAGAATATATTTCGCCTCAACGCCGCTGGCGACTTCCTGTACGCGCTCGAGCTCTTCCGAGACGACGCCGGCCACAAGCCCGGTTTCCGCAAAGGCTTCGATGACGACTTCGTTGGCATAGACATCGAGTTTCTTCTGCGTATCGCCCGTGGCGTTCTTCTCTCCGATCAAACCAAGTTTACCGACCAGCGCGGCGCGTCCGATTTCGCGGGCCAGAATCTTGGCGGCAAAACCGACCTGCAGCAACAGCCGTGAGAGCGTACCCGTCGTACCCTGATGCTTGTGCTCTTCTTCGATCACGTGACGGCTAAGAGTAATGGCCTGCGTCATGCACAATCACTTCCTTCGGACAAGATATAGAACAAACGACCACAAACCAGAAAAGCGATAACCCGGATCAACATAATGCTCGATTACATAAAACGCAAAATAATAGGCCCGGCAGAAGGACCATACGGCAATCGCCAGCAGAGCTGCCGTCCGAATCGTAGGATGCTCCCAAAGCAGCAGGAGCGTCGAGGCAATGCCCAAACATAGAAACAGCATCCCTTTCAGCTTGATCAAGCGCGGATTGGTCAGGTCTTTCATCCGATTGCTTGAACCTTATGGTTCCATCAGGTATGTGCCCGGCCCAGAAGACCATCCGTGCGCTAAAGACACTTCCAATCGCGGACCGGAGTTCGAGATCAGATTCCACGCATTCTGCAGGCACGTGTGATAGTTCGTCTGCGCCGCGCAGACGGGCGTATCAAATTCCCAGAACGAGGTAGCGTCTGCGTTCAGCATGCCTCCCCAAATCTGTTTGAGATAGGTGATGGCATCGGAAGAATGGCCGGTCGTCTTCAGCGCCTCAAGAACGAAATAAGCGAAGTACGGTGTGATCTGCTGCGATGAGGCATTGGCCAGCACTTGCGTGTAGATCGTACTGTAATCGCCCGAATCGGCAACTCCTGAAAAAATAGCCATAGCATTGGTTTGCAGTTTGCTTCCGAAGGTGCCCGCAGAAAAATACTGGCTGCGGATCGCCGGCTTCATTTGCCCCGCAATCTGCGCATAGTGCGAGGAAGAAGCTGCATCTCCCATAGCAGTAAAAAGCTGGGATGCGGCATTGAATGCCGTGTAATAGACCATTGCGGTAACAGCCTCGGCGTCCGGCGCACTGGTGTGCGGAAATTCATACATTCCCGGCGCCCAATCGGCAAAGGCGATGATGTTCGGGTCTTGCACGTAAACGCCGTTGTTGACCTGGCTTTCCATGCGATTGAGCACCGATAGCAGGTTGGCTCGCTGCGACTGAAGGTAAGGCAGATCGGACTTGTACTGATAGAGATCGGCGAGATCGAGAATCCACCATCCGTTATAGGACGGGATACAGTTGATATCCTGCCCAGTGATGGGAATGCCTTGGTTGCCGCAAACGCGATTCAACAAGTCCGTCAGCGTGTCTTTCACCATCTGGTCAGTCACATGGCCAAAAGCCGCGCGCGCGGTTCGTCCACTGATAAACAGGTCACCTGCAAATGGATTCCGGTCGCGCTTGGGTGCGTCCCAGAACTCTGTCTGCATTCCGAGTTGTGCGGTGTAGACGCTGGCTTGCCAGATCGCCTGCAATTGCGGATCAGAACCTTGATAGGTCGCGGTAAGCGAAACGTTGCGAAAGACTTCATCCGCCGAGATCTGCAACATGGCAGTAGTGTTAGGAGCATCCACGGCAACCTGTACATAGCGAAAAGCGGTTACCGGGCCATATCCTGCGCCTCCGCCGGGAATCAATAGATCGCGTGTTCCCAGAAACGACACCGCCGGCACTGCCTCTTCGGCAGACTCCCCGAAGTTCATGTGGACTCTGATGGGTTGCGAGGAAAGCGAGACCAGCTTGATTCGCCCGGAAATTTCCTTGCCAAAATCCACCGTGATGGTCTGTGGATCGCTTTGCACACTTGCCAGCGAAGACAACACAGCATGGTTCAAAACCGCGTTGATGCCGGAATACCCCGGCCAGCGGTAAAGATTGAGATCGAAATTGTCTTTGAAGCGCGAAACATCGCCTTCCAGCGGACCGGCAAGCAACGCCGCAGACCACGTCACTGCATCGTTGGAGCCCTGCCACGAACCATCGGACACCACCAGCGGAGGAACATTGATGCCTTCTGCAGCAGGAACGATCTCCAGCGAAAACACTTCGCTGGCTGAAGCTGTGATCTCAAAATCATTTGCTCCCGCTACCAGATGTGAAGTTATGTCGATGATGCGCAGCGGACGATCGTGAGAAAGCACCGGCCCGCCAAACGCGAACGAGTCGACCTTCACTGAGTTCAGGGATATATCCGCGTTATACGGTCCGAAGAAATAGAGCATCGCGGCTGCCGGCACTGAGGTGAGCGTAAAGCTCTTGCGAAAATATCGCGGTTGCGAAGCATCCGCCGATGGAGACGATGTCCAGATATATTGCGCCGGGCCGGCAGCTACCGCCGGATTAGTATTTTGCTGGCTTCCACTGCCGCACCCCAAAAGCAGAAGAGCGGCAAAAGCAAACCGGATGTTCCATCGCTTTCGCCTCACGCCGTTCTCCGTAACTGCTAAGTCCGTAGCACTTCTGTCTCTTTACTCGCCGTGAAAATGATTATAGCGACCGCACGGTTTTCACCTGCGTTCCAAACTTGCGGTAGAGATTCACCGCAGAGCAAAAACTCTGCGGCGAATCCTGATTCAAAATTTTAGCGGGAAGTGTCTGCCGGGAGGTCCGGCATTGGGGCAAGCAACTGCTCTTTGCGGTAAACCAGATTGGTGGCGTTGAAGGTAGCCAGTTCGAATCCGTGGCCATGGGTGATGGCATCGGTGGGGCAGGCTTCGACGCAGTATCCGCAAAAGATGCAGCGGTTGTAGTCGATGTTGTAAACCTTGGCATAGCGCTCGGCACCGCTAATGCGGTTCTTCTCGGTGTTCTCAGCGGCCTCGATGTAAATGCAGTTGGCCGGGCAGGCAGCCGCACAAAGGAAGCAGGCTACACACTTCTCCAGGCCGCTCTCATCGCGCTGCAGAACATGCAGCCCGCGGAAACGCTCTTGAAATACCGCACCCTGATTCGGCAACTTGGGATTGGGATAGTCTTCCACCACGTTGGGCGCGAGCATTTCGCCTCCCGTGATGCGCATACCATTCACGATGCCTTTTACGCCAGTAACAATGTTCTTTGCGATAGACATAAAAAAGTATTATACATGCCGGTGTACAAGTTCACATGATGTACTGGGAGCAAACTTCGTGACATCCTATCGTGCCTCATCCAGAATCGGCTGTCTTGTCGTATTTGCATGCGTGCTGGCGTGCGCTGGATGCAGCAAGCCGCCAATGTTCCACATTGTGGTTGAAACTATGCCCACTGACACCAACCGGCAATACAAGATCTTTGCCAACGGCCAGGAGATGGGTACGATTGTCGGCGACAAAAAACTCGAATTCGATATCCAGGGACAAAAGGCCGACGAAGTCCGCAGAATGCTGCCCGGACTCAACGCCAAAATGCTCTTTGTGTGCGGCTGGGAAACTGCGCCAATCAGCATTAGCGAACCTGGCGTCTATGAAATGGAAGCTGCACGTAAAGAGCATCGTGCTACCACGGCGCACGTGATGATCGAAGACTACCTGCCTCCAGCAGCACCAAATGTCATCTCCAACGACGTCGCCGTCTTCGTGGATAACCGTGGCGGTCCCGAACAAACCGTCGCCATCGGCGAACTGAAGAAACAAGTGGCGGCCGGGGCGGTTGACCGGGTAAGCCTGCCATATTCGCCCACGTGCGACGAGGCAAAACAATTGCGCGTCAATGGCCAGGTAGTAAGCGCGCTCAAAGAAGACAGCAAGAACGCCGGCCATGCTCTGCCGGTGCTGATCGATACCTCAAGCTCCCATTGCTACCGCTCGAAATGGCAAAACTACTCGCAGTATGGCGACAGCTTCGGCCCTGCATCCGGACAAGGCAAGATCATCTATCGCCCCCGTCCGGCACAGGTGCTGGAGGAAACTCCCAATTTCTTTCTGCAGCCGCTGCCGGAAGCAGTCGAAGATTTTGGTGGCTATGCGTCGCGCACCGCGCTTGCGGAAGTTGCATGCCGGTGAATAGCCTCGACAAGACAAATCGGGCGGGCTGATCGTCAGACTATCGACTTCGTCCAATGTTGTAAATATGCCTTCGCCACCAGCCGTGAAATCGTTTGGCGATCAACCGATTCCGGTAACTGTGATGCCTTTGCAGCATCTTCGGCCATCTGGCAGAGGCGATTGATCTCGTCAAGAAAGCGTTCGAGCGACCAGCAGCCTTTACGGATCTCGATCAGCAGATCTTTTTCAGGACGCGGCAGTGTAATCGTTCCCTTCTGCATGAGTTCCATGCATTCGTAGAGCAGGCGGCAACTGTGCATAGCGGCCTTGGTGTCGTACCCAAATTCTTCTTCGATCTCGGGACGCTGGCCTTTTGCACCGCGTCCACGTTCACCGGTTACGCGCTGCACCTGCGCCTTTACGAAACCCAAAAACTGCTCGGCTGATTCACGGGCGAGAAAAGCAGGACGTCCATCCTGGATGATCTGCCACGTAGCATGTGACGCGTCCCCGGCAAACAAAAAATGTAGCGCCGTGGGATTGCCCTTCGCCGCCAATGTTGCCCACTTCTTGAGCGAGTAGAACGTAATGTCGACATCATCGGGAGTATTGCGGCGATGGTCTCCGCCGGTGGACCAGGTAAAGTGTTCGAAATCCTGCAGCCCCAGCGCGAGTTCCGGCGGTTCAACATAGACGCCGTAAATGTCGAGGTCATGGGTGTCGCCTATTTTGGCACCGTGCAGTTCTGAACCGCCGACGAAACAATGAATCAGATCATCTGGATACGGAAAGCCACTGCGGCGAATTTCACGAAAAATTCGCGGAGACGTTACAGATGATTCGAACAACAAAGATATCTCCTTTTTCAATTCTTAATTTAGAGGCCCTTGAAATAGCATAAATAGCCCCATGATGGTCCCAGCAATGAGTGGTGGACCGTGAAGGTCACGCAGCGCGATCAGTATAAGAGATCCTGTTAACAAAATGATCCCTCCAAAACGAAGCTGAAACCGCTTGCGCGATAACATCCACGCCACCAGTGCTCCTACCAATCCGCACACGGCAACCGAGGAGCCGGCACCGATAGGCTGCCATGCAAAGCCAGCAATTTCACCTACGAAGCCTCCAACGAAGTACAAAATGAGCCAGCGCCTTCCGCCGAATAACCGTTCCACCATAGTGCCGGCAATTGCAATGCCGAGAAAATTGAAAGTGATTTGTCGCCAGCCTTCAGGATTGATAAATACAGGAGTGATAAGACGCCACCACTGCCTGGCAGCCAGTGCCTCTGGAGTGCGTTCGAGCACAGGGATCAGGGCGGGAAAGAAAAACTGCAATCCTGTGATGATCACTGTGACTAGGAAAATGAGAAAGGTGACTTTCGGTATCTTACGAAATCGAGTGGACGAACTGCTCATGAGGTAGGCCTCGCTCTCAGCATACGGCGTACCGACGTGCGCCCAACATGAAGCCGCGACGCTATCGCGTCCTTACTGACACAAGCACGATATAGCTTCCGCTCTGCTCGCGCATAGGCAATGAAGCGCCTGGCTCAGGGCGCTACTCAATCCCCAAATCCTTCCACTTCTTATCCACCAGAGCCTTGATCGCCGGATCCATTCTTAAATCATCGGGCCACGGACGCATAAATCCTTCGCTCGCCCATTTGCGTGTGGCGTCGATGCCCATCTTGGAGCCATAGTTCGGCAGGCGCGAGGCGTGGTCGAGGGAATCGATCGGTCCCATGGTGAACTGGATGTCGCGCTCGGGGTCGATATTATTGAAGACCTTCAGCGTGACCTCGCCAAGGTCCTGTACGTCTACGTCTTCATCCACCACCACGACGACTTTCGTGAACATGGCCTGCCCCAGTGACCAGATGGCATTCATCACCTTGCGTGCCTGTCCGGGATAGGACTTGCGAATCGACACCAGCATCAGGTTGTGAAAGACGCCTTCAACCGGCAGGTTTACATCCACAATCTCGGGGATTGTCAGGCGCATCAGTGGCAGGAAGATACGCTCGACGGCCTTGCCCATATAAGCGTCTTCCATCGGAGGCTTACCGACGATGGTGGTCGCGTAGATCGGATTCTTGCGGTGTGTCACACAGGTGACGTGAAATACCGGATAGTCGTCCTGCATGGTGTAGAAGCCGGTGTGATCGCCGAAGGGGCCTTCGGAGCGCAACTCGTCAAGATTCACGTAGCCTTCTAGGATGATTTCCGCGTTGGCCGGCACTTCGAGATCTACGGTTTCGCATTTCACCAGTTCGACTGGTTTCTGGCGCAGGAAGCCGGCAATCATGAACTCTTCGACATCCGGTGGCGCAGGGACGATGGCCGCGAAAGTCAGGGCCGGATCGGTGCCGATCGCGACCGCCACTTCGAGCTTTCCACTGGGACGGTTTTCATTCACCAGATTCATGCCGCCCGAGGTGCGGGCCATGATGTCCACGGCAGCCGTGCGTGCGGCTCCACTCTTAAGTTGCTTCGGATCGACACCCGCAGCGGCAGCGCGGAGCATGTCACGATAGTGCTCGGCAGCCACCTTCTGCCGCTGCCAGTGCATGCCGGTGGTGCGCTCGTCGTAAATCTGCATGCGATACATGCCGACGTTGCGCTTCCCTGTTTTTGGATCGCGCGTAATCACGCACGGCAGGGTGATGAAGCGTCCGCCATCCTGCGGCCAGCACTTGAGAGCAGGCAGATCGAGCAGCGAAAAATTGTCTTTCTTAATGACTTCTTTGCACGGCCCCTTGCTGACGGTCTTGGGAAAGAACTTGCCCACATCTGCCAGCATCGGCAACATCTTCATCTTGTCTAACAGGCCTTCGGGAGACTTCACGTGCAGAAACTCATGGATGCGCTCGGCAATTTCGTCCAGCGAATCGACCTGCAACGCCAGCTTCATGCGCTCCTCGGAGCCAAACTGATTGATGAGGACACTCGCGCCGGGGTGCCCTTTTACGTTCTCAAACAACAGCGCCGGGCCGCCAACGCTCATGTTTGGCAAATGGCCGGGGCGTCCTGCTTTGGAGACGCGGTCGGCAATCTCGGTGATCTCCAGCACCGGATCGACTTCGGTGCGGATGCGTTTCAGTTGTCCGGCTTTTCCCAGCGCGGAGATCCAGTCTCTAAGGTCGTCGTATGCCATAAGGGAACTGCCGATTATAACGGCTCGTCTGCTCTTGCTGCTTGCACCCAACTTTTTCGCCACAATTTACATCGTAAGCAGTAGCACTACGTCTGGGAGACCCTCTGCCATGGCCACACCTCTGCAACGCGAAAGCGAATACGTTGAAGTTCTGTGCAATCTCACCCTCAACCGGCTCGACTCCGAACCTGCCGTCGCTTTTCTCGGGACGCTCAATGCACAGGAGCGCGAAGACATCGTCTCCCTTGCGGACTCGAACCACGTCATCCTGCGCGCGCTGACGCCCGTGCTGGCCAGCTCGACGGCCTCCGACGATCTTAAGACCTGGGCGGCCAAGGTGATTTTAAAGGAAAGCGAGCGCATCTCGAATGCGCTTCTCCGTCTGCAGGAGATATGCAATTACCTGGAGCGCAACGGCTGCAAAGTCACGGTCATGAAATCGCTCGACCATTGGCCCGATCTCGGCAACGACCTCGACCTTTACACTGCCGCCGATGAACACCTGATCCAACAGCTTCTGGTGGATCACTTCAAAGCCAAGATCGAAGCGCGCAGCTGGGGAGACCGTCTCGCACACAAATGGAATTTCGCCATCCCCGGCCTGCCCGAGGCAATCGAGGTTCACGCCCAGCGTCTTGGCCAAACCGGAGAGCATACGGAACTGGCCGAACGATTCATCACGCGGCGTGTCATCCGTACGTTGGAACATCGCAGCTTTTTCGTGCCTGCCCCGGAAGAGCGCATTGTCGTGGCTACGCTGCAACGCATGTACCGGCACTTCTACTTCCGCGTCTGCGACATCGCCAATACTGCGGCCCTGGTGCAATCGGATGCCGTAGATTTCGACGAGTTAAGAGATTCTACTTTGCCATCGGGAATCTGGCCGGGTGTCGCTACCTACCTGGCCATCGTTGCCGATCATGTAAAGCGCTATCAGGGCACAGACCTGCAACTGCCCCAGGAAGTTCAGGACGCAGCCTGCTTTGGCGGCAACGTTCTCAAGACCCGTGCGCGTTTTCTGCGTGTCCCATTAATGCCACATGCCGCGAAGCTTTACACCCATCAGGTAAAGACCATGGCATGCAATGGGAACGTGCCGGCCACGTTCCGGTTGAGCTTATTGCCACCGCTGGCCTCGGCTGCGGCAGTCGCGTTCAAACTGACGGGCAGCGACAAAGGCGTATGGTAGCCGTGCACTCCAGTCACCGCACCCGGGATTTTGCGCTTGCCTTTTTATTGGGCGCGGGTAAATCTGGAATGGCACGGAAAGACCTCTTATGCCTTTACTTTCGCCTTCTCCATGGAGGCGCTCACAAGTCGCTGTCCTCACCTTTTTATTGACTGCCTGCGGAATCATGACGACAGTCGCGATTCGGCAAGACCAAACCATCCATGAGCAGCGAGAGCTGATCATGCGTCTCTACCAGGACAGCCACCGCCTGGCCGACATCCAGATGAAAGAAGCCGCAAAAGCAATTATGGATCGGCAGCAGAAATCAGCCACACCTTAGCCCTCACACCAAATAGAAAAGCGGCTCGATTGAGCCGCTTTTCGAATCCTTCTAAATTTTAACTACTCATCGCGACGCTGCAATGTTGGACGGTCATCGTCATTGCCGCCCTTCTTGGTATCGTCGCCGCCGTTGTCGGCTGTGGTTGTGCGCCGCAGGGTGGGCTTCTTGGTGTCTTTGCTGTGGTCGATCAGCTTGTGGCGGCTCTCAATTACCGCAAGGCGCGCCTTCACGTCGTCAAATTCCGACGTCGTGACAATGTATTGCGGACGCGACGGCAGAATCTTCGAAATTTCTTCCTGGCTCTTCTGGATGCGGTCAGGGGTCTGCGGATGCGTCGAGAACGCCTTAGCCAGCGTGCCGGGCTTCTTCTTTTCCTGGGCCTGCAGTTTCTCGAAGAAGTCGATAAATGCCTGCGGATCGTAGCCGCTCTTGTACATGTACTGCAATCCGAGATAGTCGGCTTCCGATTCAAATCCGCGCGAGAACTTCAGGAACGTGAATGGCAGAGCCAGACTGGCGGCGCTCTGCAGTGCATACCCTAGTCCGCCGCCTACGAAGATCAGCGGAATCGAGCCGATGTTGACCCACTGTGCGCGTGTGAGCTGACGCATGGCATGGCGGGCGCAAACGTGGGCGATCTCGTGAGACATCACGCCGGCAAGCTCGGCCTCATTATCCGCGGCCAGAATCAGTCCTGAGTTTACATAGAAGAAACCACCGGGAAGGGCGAAGGCATTGATTTCGTCGGAGTCGACGACTTTGATGGTGAACGGAACCTTGGCATCGGAATTACGAACGATGTTCTGCCCGATACGATTCACATACTCCACCACGCCCGGGTCCTGCACCAGTCTGACCGTCTGCTCCACCTGCTGGGCGTATCGCTTGCCCATCTGAATTTCGCTCTCCGTGGAGTACCAATCGCCGAGTCCGCGACCGCCGACGCCGCGATTGCCGATGGCATCTACATCGTTCTCGCTGCCCTTCTTGACGTGCAGCTGTTGCTGATCGTCAGCATTGCCATTGGCAGTACCTGCACTGTTGGCAGCCGCTGAGCTGTCAGACACCGGAGTATTTGTACTGTTGGTTGCAGGGATGTTTGTGTTGTTCGCGGAACCGTTGTCGGCAGGCGTAACGGTGGTACTGCTCGTAGTAGTCGTTGTCGTAGTTGTGGCAGTCGTCGACGCCGTCCCGCTAGTGTTGGCCGTATCTGCAGGACTGGTATTCGCCGCCCCGTTGGTCGTAGCCGCTGGGTTGTTTGCTGTGGTTGAGCCGCTGCCTGCTGTATTCTGTGTATCCTGCGCCCACGCGGAAGAAAGCAGAAGAAAGCCGAGAGCCAGCAATGAAATGGCAGGAACCTTACGCAACGGCGTCATCGAAATACTCCTTGGGCCCCATGGCCACTCGAATCCACCCCAATTAGCTGCGATTATAGTCGCACCTACCCATATGTTAGACGCCCGATTCGCGAGAATCGGAAGCATCTTTAGTTTCAAATATTTTGAGGTTCTTTGACCACGGCTCCAAAGGGCATGGTCTTTCACGCCGAATTGCGCGATTTTAGGCAGGAAAAGGGCGCTTCTTAGCAGAAGCGCCCAAAATTCAAGATTTCACCGATTAGTCGTAGTACTCAAGTCCCAGGTGGGTAATGAGCGACTCGCCCTTCAGGTGGCGCAGCGTGTTCTTCAGCTTCATCATCTGGATGAACAGATCGTGCTCGGGATACAGTCCCGGAGCGGTCATCGGAGACTTCAAGTAGAAGCTCAACCACTCCTGGATGCCGATGTGCGCCAGCTCAGGGGTGCGCTTGGCCAGATCGAGGAAAAGTACGAGGTCGAGAACAATCGGCGCGGCCAGAATCGAATCGCGGCAGAGGAAATCGACCTTAATCTGCATCGGATAGCCGAGCCAGCCGAAGATGTCGATGTTGTCCCAACCCTCTTTGTTATCACCACGCGGCGGGTAATAGTTGATACGAACCTTGTGATAAAGGTTCTTATAGAGATCAGGATAAAGATCGGGCTGCAGAATCTGATCGAGCACCGAGAGCTTCGACTCTTCTTTGGTCTTGAACGACTCAGGATCGTCGAGCACTTCGCCGTCGCGGTTGCCGAGGATGTTGGTCGAATACCAACCGCTGATACCCAACATGCGGGCCTTGAATCCGGGAGCGAGGACGGTCTTGATCAGCGTCTGGCCGGTCTTGAAGTCCTTGCCGCAGATCGGCGCCCCATGCTTTTTCGAAAGCTCGTGCATCGCCGGAATATCCACGGTAAGGTTCGGCGCGCCGTTGGCGAACGGAACGCCTTCCGTCAACGCCGCGTACGCGTAGATCATCGAGGGAGCGATATCGTCGTGGTTTTCCAGCAATCCTTTTTCGAAGGATGCGATGGTCTGATGCACGGCGCTCGGGGTGATGAAGATTTCCGTCGATCCGCACCAGATCATGATGAGGCGGTCTGCACCCGACGACTTCTTGAAGTCGCGAATGTCCTGGCGCACCTGCTCGGCGAGATCCATCTTGTTCTTGCCGGTCTTTACATTGGTGCCCTGCAGACGCTTTACATACTTCTGGTCGAACACAGCCTTCAGCGGCTTGATTGACTGTAAAAACGGACGGATCGCATCAAGCAAATCCTTTTCCAATACACCAGCCGTTTTCGCCGCCGTGTAGACGTCGTCTTCGAAAATGTCCCAGCCAGTGAAAACCAGATCGTTCAGATCGGCGAGAGGTACGAAGTCCTTAATCAACGGAGTGCGATTGTCAGTACGCTTGCCAAGCCGAATCGTGCCCATCTGTGTAAGTGAGCCGAAGGGCTTCGACAGGCCTTTGCGGATGGCCTCGACACCGGCCACAAATGTGGTCGCAACCGCCCCCATGCCGGGGATCATTATGCCAAGCTTGCCTTTTGCTGGAGAAATATTGCTGGGAGTATGCTCATTGCGCGCATCTGCCTTACCGGCAGCGCTGTCGGGTGTCGCCATTTCGCGGGGAAACCTTTCTGCGAGAAATAATTAGTCGCTAAAACTTTTAATCTTCTCGTATTGCAGCGGGAAATGCAAATAAAGCTGCAAAAATCTCATCCTTTGAGACATTTGCAGAGAAAGAGAGCGCCACGCTATTTCAGGATTTCTTCACCATGTTTCGCCAGCACAAATCTGATATTTTCACGCCCAACGGGGTTCATGCTGTGCACCCGCCAGAACTTCACGCGATATCGATGCTCTACCAACCATAGAGCGCAGTCATAACCGGATTCGAGCGTACCCAGATCGTGGTCAAAGCTGATCACGTATGGAACACCATGCGCTTTTATGTGAGCAATGAATGCAGCGTAACTGCGTACGACGATCCAGGATTCATCGGGCGCGGGACGCACGTCATCGAGAAAGAGCTTGCTAAGCTTAGCGTTATCCACAACGGTTGTTTTTCTTGTGACACAGTATTCCCGAGGTTCTTATACACTAGCCTAACCACTGAGGGCTTCGCCTCGCCGGGCAAGCGAGAATTTCGGGGATCGCTCTCCTAAATTTATTTACGTGCAACTATGAGTCGCACAACCATCGTTTTTCTCGGCCAGTGTCATACCTACGGATACCCCGGCGTTCCGCCTGAGGCAGCGTTTCCGCAGGTGCTGCGGCGCGCGATTGAAGCGTACAAGCCGGATACAACGCTCAACGTGATCCTTGAGCCTTACGACCATCCATCAGGTTTGAGTAGATCTGTAACGCGTGCCTTGCGGCACCGGCCACGCATCGTCGTCGTTGAAGTCACGGGATGGCTTGCCGTCAAAGGCAGCGGTGCGGTCAATCTCTCACGTCTGCCAAAGACCTTTCACTCTACTTATGATCGGGTTCGCCACTTTCGCGTAGCATCTCAATTCATAGCGGCGAAGATTCCACAGGGATCGAAACTGATCTATCGCTTTCAGTCGAAGTCGTTCGAAGCCATCGCTTCGGTTCTCGGTCCGCTCATCGCTCGATATCCCCGGCCTACAGTTGAGGAATATCGTGCCTGCGTAAGCGACGCAATCCAACGGATCGTCCAGTCTCCCGGAACTCAGGTCGTCATTCAAGGGCCAGGCTCACCAAATCTCGATCTCAACTTTCGCGGATTGGCAGCGGACGCCGTGGAGCGATATAAGGCGGTAGAATGCATGGCTCGCGAAGTCGCAACTCAACATGGCACCATGTATGTAGATCGCTGGAATGCGGTGAATCCTGACTTCTTCTCTCCGGGATCGATCCGGCCAACTGCCGAGGGACACATGGAATGGGGCAACCTGCTCGCACGCGAGTTGTTATCGAATGATGTGTTTTGAGGCGACAGCAGGCTTCTCCCATATAAACTAGCTGACTATGGCAAGCAAGATCGCGCTCATCACCGGAGCCTCCAGCGGCATTGGATTGCTCGCAACCGTCGAACTCGCCCGCGCCGGTTATACCGTGGTCGCCACCATGCGCAACCTCGATCGCAAGCCGATTCTGGAACAAGCTGCGCGCGAAGCTGGAGTGCTCGACCGCATCGACATGCGCCGTCTCAACATCACCGAGACCGCAACCATTGCGCCCGTCATTGCGGAGGTCGTCCGCGACCATCAGCGCATCGACGTGCTGGTGAACAACGCCGGATTCGCCATCGGCGGCTTCAGTGAAGATGTTACGCTCGACGAGCTGCGCACCCAGTTCGAAACCAACTTCTTCGGGCACGCTGCCATGACCAAAGCCGTAATCCCCGTCATGCGTCAACAACGCAGCGGACACATCATCATGATCTCTTCCATCGCCGGCTTGGTTTGTACACGGGGAACAGGCAGCTATGGCGCGTCCAAGTTTGCTCTTGAAGGCTGGAGCGAAGCACTGCGGATCGAACTGCTAGGTCTGGGGATCAAAGTCGTGCTCGTGGAGCCGGGGTCATTCGCTACCGACATTTGGGAGCGCAACGTCATGGTCGGCAAAGAGGCGCTTTCTGAAACCTCTCCGAATAAAGACCGCAGCCGCCGGTTTGTAGAGTTCATCAGAGGGAAGACGAAGAAGAAAGACGCCCGAGTGATAGCCCACCTGATCGTACGGATTGCCAACAATACAAATCCGCGACTGCGCTACCTGATCGGTACCGACGCGCGGATAGCCTATCTCTTTAAGCGAATGCTGCCCTGGAAAATGTGGGAGCGAATGATTCTCAATCGAATGGGAATTGATAAAGCTTAAGCCGTCTGCCGCACTCTACCCTTCCAGTGGCTCCAGACAAACCAGGCGAAGCCGATAATCAGGCAGGCACCGATCACAGCATCGAAGCGATGGAAGTATTTCCCCAGCGTATTCCAGTGCTCGCCCAGCTTCATACCGACGTAGGCAAGTCCGAAGCACCAGGGCCATGATCCCAGAAAGGTGTAAACATGAAATCTTCCCTGCGGCATCTTGGCGATGCCTGCAGGCAGTGCGATGAACGTCCTGATTACTGGCAGCAGGCGCGCGATAAAAACTGCGGTCGAACCATAGCGTGCAAAGAACCTGTCGGCCATATTCAGGTCATGTTCGTTCAGCAGAATGTACTGTCCCCACTTCTGCACCAGCGGACGTCCGCCGTGATATCCCACCCAATATGCGATCCAGGAACCCAGATTGCAGCCCAGCGCACCGGCCGTCGCTACCAGGACAAGGTTGAGTTTGCCGCTGAAGACTTGAAAGCCGGCGAAAGGCATGATGATCTCAGAAGGCAGCGGAATGCAGGCCGATTCGATGGCCATGAGCACCATGACACCAAAGTATTTAGTGGCTACGATGAAAGCCGTAATGTAGCCGGCCAGCACAAGGATAATTTTTTCAACCATTAAGGGGATTGTCCTTCAAGTAAGGGCTTATACGTCCTGAAGTTCCTGGGTGTAGGTATAGCCGGGGAGCGTCATGCCATTATCGAGCTTCTTGACCCTGACTCGTACGGTGTCTCCGGTGGAAGCACCAGAGCTGGCCTGGCGCAGCACGGCGTACTGGGTAAACACCTCATTGTAAAGTTTCGTTACCAGAAAGTCTTTACCGGTGGTGTCTTCACGCCAGACTTGTCCGAGCTGAATGGTCTTTACGGGCATCGACAATCAGACTACCCAGCGCAGGTTACAACCGTCAATGCACATTCCACCGGGCCGATACCCCGGTGATACTGCGGCGTTCGTAACCTCGTGGCGGCCCCTGATACACTCGTTCGTTGACATTTCATTTGGCGGAAAGGAAATTCCACGTGGCGGCCACATCCAAGAAAGCCCTGAAAGCTAAACCGGCAGCCAAAAGCAAACCCAAAGCCGCCAAGGCAAAGACCAGCAAAGCCCGCGCGAAAAGCGCAAAATCCAGTAGTGGGGCGAATCCGCTGGCCCCAGCCCGCGTCAAAGACTTACTGCAACGCCTGGACGCCAACTATCCCAACGTAAAGTGCGCGTTGGATCATAAGAATGCCTTTGAGCTGCTGGTAGCAACGATTCTCTCGGCACAGTGCACCGACGTCAGGGTAAACATGGTTACCCCGGAGCTGTTCGCCAAATATCCAACGCCGGAAGCCATGGCGGCGATGGAACCCGAAGACATCGAGCCCATCATCCGCACCACCGGCTTCTTCCGCAACAAGGCAAAATCCATCGTCGGAGCGGCACGTAAGCTCGTAGCTGACTACGGCAGCAAAGTTCCCGAGGACATCGATCAATTGCTCACTCTGCCCGGCGTCGCCCGCAAGACTGCGAATGTCGTACTGGGAAGCTGGTTCGGCAAGGCCGAAGGCGTGGTCGTCGACACGCACGTCCACCGCATCTCACGGCGACTGGAACTGACCAAAGAAAACGATCCCAAGGGCATTGAGCGTGACCTGATGAACATCCTCCCGCGCGATCACTGGATCAACTTCTCCCACCAGATCATCTGGCACGGACGCAAAATCTGCATCGCCCGCAAACCCAAATGCGCGGAGTGCCCGCTGGAGAATCTATGCCACGCGGGAGATAAGACCTGGTCTACGGTTGAGATACATAAGGACGCAAGATTGTAGCTGCAGAGCGTTCTTCTATTGAGTAAAAAATATGCGTACAAATCGCATCATTCTCTTTTTCTTTGCACTACTTTCCATCATGGCCGGCCTGACCGCGGCTTTCGCGCAAACCCCAACTCCACCTCCAACGCGTCGCGAAAACGTAACCGAAACCTTGCACGGCGTCAGTGTCACCGATCCTTACCACTGGCTCGAAGATCAGAACAGCCCGGAGACGCGCGCATGGATCGATGCGCAGAATAGCTATACGCACTCTGTTCTCAATTCCCTTCCCGGACGAGAAGCGGTAAGCAAGCGGTATGCCGAATTGTTCAAGACCGCCTCGACCAGTGCTCCGACTGAACGAGGCGGACGTTACTTCTACAAAAAGCGTCTGCCCGATCAGGACCAGGGTGTCGTTTGCTACCGTCAGAGCGAGCATGGCGATGAGGAGGTTCTCATCGACCCAAACTCGATGAAAGCAGACCACTCCATGAGCGTTGGCATCAGCGATGTCTCGCATGATGGCAAGCTATTGGCGTATGAGATTCGAATCGGTGGCAAAGAAGAAACCGAATTGCACCTGTTCGACGTTGATGCACGCCACGATCTTGCAGATCGTTTACCAACTCAAACGTACTTCAGCGTATCTATTTTGCCTGACCGTACCGGGCTTTTTTATTCCATCATGACCGATGAGGGCCCCCGCGTTCGATTCCATAAGATAGGCGCGGATACGAAAGCCGATCTCGATGTATTCGGTGCAGGATATGGCAAAGACCACATCCTCTTAGTTGAAGTCACCGATGATGGGACACACCTGATCTTTGAGATGTTACTGGGCTCATCGGATGACAAAAACGAAGTGTGGATTCAGGACCTTGCGCACAATGGTTCGATCCGTCCGCTGGTGAAAGGCGTTGACGCCAGCTTCTTCTCTTATCCCGCCGGCGACCAGCTGCTCTTCCTGAGCAATTGGAAAGCGCCCAACCGCCGCGTGCTTGCCGTGAGCTTTGCAGATATCGATTCCGGTAAGAGCACTCTTGAGCAGTGGCACGAAATCATTCCTGAGTCAAAAAGCTCCATTCAACAGATCGCCGTGGCGCAGGGAAGAATCCTGGTGAACTATGCCGAAAATGCAACATCGCGAATCAAAACGTTCGCGATGGACGGACGACCTGCCGGCGAAGTTCCACTCGCACCGATGGGAAACGCATCCATCTCAGAATACCGCTGGGACAGTTCCACCATTTACGTCAATTATCAGTCCTACACGACTCCCTCAGTAACGTACAGCTACAACGTGACGACGAGCAAGCGATCAATCTGGACCCAGAAAGAGCTCCCCTTTGACGGATCGTCATATGTCACGGAACAGGTTTGGTTCTCTTCGAAAGACGGGACCAGAGTGCCGATGTTTCTGGTACATACCAAACACATCAAGCGAAATGGCTCAAATCCTACGCTGCTGACCGGCTATGGAGGCTTCAATATAAGCACCATGCCGGGCTTCGACCCAGCACTGGCTGTGTGGTTGGAGCACGGGGGAGTGCTCGCAGAAGTCAATCTACGTGGGGGAAATGAATTTGGCGAGAGCTGGCATCGCGCCGGAATGCTTGCCAACAAGCAGAATGTCTTCGATGATTTCGTCGCTGCAGCCGAATGGCTTATAGAGAAGAAATACACCCAGCCTGCAAAGCTCGCGATTAAGGGCGGCAGTAACGGTGGGTTACTGGTTGGCGCAGCGCTCACACAGCGGCCAGATCTCTTCCGGGCTGTTCTCTGTACTTATCCATTGCTCGACATGCTGCGCTATGACCAATTTCTTGATGGTCCATTCTGGGTTTCTGAATATGGCTCTGCCAAAGATCCGGAGCAGTTCAAATGGCTGTATGCCTACTCTCCTTATCAACATGTCAAAAATGGAGTGAAATACCCTGCCGTACTGTTCATTACTGGCGATGGCGATACGCGTGTTGCGCCCTTGCACGCTCGCAAGATGACTGCAGCATTACAAGCGGATACAGCATCGAATCTCCCCATATTGCTGCGTTACGATACGACTGCAGGCCACGCTGGCGGCCAGTCAATCAGCAATGCGGTTCTCGAACAAACCGACACTTTTAGCTTTCTCGCTTCGCAGTTGGGCATGCATCCATAACCAGAACACAATCTCTCACCTAAGCCTCCAGAAGTGCTTTCGCTAGGGACTTTTTCGGGTGAGCCATAAGCGATTCTCCGCATTGGCCGCCGGGTCTGCTCACCCAATACTGCCCTCACGCGATAAGCACAACATTTCTGTTTGCATGCAGAGTTGGGGTTGGAGGAAGCACGGCAAACAAATGGTGGTTTGTTTTGCCCCACGGGCCTAACCGGGCCTCTGGGGCTTTTTTCACTTCCCTGCCACGCATCGGCGCTTCTATCGAAAAGGCATTTAAAATAGATAGGACTCTATTCGAGGTGCTCCAGAATGCCAATTACCGAAGAACAAGTAAAAACCGCTCTCATGGAATGCTATGACCCGGAGATTCCGGTCAACATCGTCGATCTGGGGCTCATCTACACCGTCAACATCACACCCGACGAATCCTCTGCCGGATTAGGCGCTGAGCCGCTGCACGACATCAACATCGATATGACGATGACTTCGCCTGGCTGTCCATCGCATGTGCAGATCACCGAGCAGGTGAAGCACCGCCTCATGCAGATGCCAGGCGTGAAGAGCATTCATGTGAATCTGGTGTGGGAACCAGCCTGGTCGCCTGAGCGCTTAAGTCAGGCGGCCCGTCAGCAATTACAGATCGACTAGGTTGGAGGTTAGCGAGAGTTGCCGCTGCGGTAGTCACCCTCGGGACGGAAGCCGCGCCGCAACGATTGAAACGCCTCGCTTTGCTCTGCCACCCGCTCGATGAGGCTCTGAGCGGTATTCACAAGACGATGCCCCTTCTCGAGGTATTCCGGCGCGCGATCCCAGAGTTCTTTCATCTTTTCCGGATGCTCAGAAGCTAATGCAGCCAAGCCAACACCCGCTGCCGCAAAGCCCGCTGTGCGTTTTCCTTTGATGAACATGAACGCAGCAAAGCCGAAAGAAGCAAACATAACGATCTTCTTCCAATCAGGACCCTCGTGCGCTTCTTCTTCTGCGTATTTGCCGTTTTGATACGTCAAGTCGTGATCCATTCTTTACCTCTTCTCTTAGAGCAGGACGGCAGACAACTCGTTGCCCGCCGCCCTCGCTGGTTTCACGCTCTATTGAATCACATATTTGCCCGCTTCCAACACGCGAGCGGCAATCTGCCTGCGTAAGGCTATCGTGTTAACAGGTTCGTACTTAATCAGCCTCCGCAGAATCGCCATTTGGGTGCGCAGCATGTCGCCTTCAGCAATGGCCGCAATCACCTTGCGAGCGGCGCATTCGATGGTTTCCATGGCCCTGGCTGAGTAGGCCTGAGTCATGGCAATGGGCAGGCTGGCGGAGGCTTCTCCGTTGTGTGCAATCAGTTTCTTGGTGCGCAGCAGTGCCGATTCCAGGGCATAGACCTCGATGGACATGTCCGCCAACGCGCCCATAACCTCCTGCTCGTTCTCAATGGCGGTCATGTATTTTTGCGTGGCTGCCCCTGAGGCAAATAGCGCGATGCGCTTGGCATTGGCCAGCATGTTCCACTGGTCGGCCAACGGACCATCGTAGTCTCCTGGCGGGATCGGTCCAGCCATGACCTCATCCATCAGCTTCTTGATGGCAGGCAGCAGCAGAAGCTGGCCCTTCATGGCCCGCTTCATCAGCCATCCGGTGATGATCATGCGGTTGATCTCGTTCGTGCCTTCGAAGATGCGGTTCACACGCGAATCGCGATAGGCGCGCTCTGCCGGATACTCTTCAACGAAACCGTAACCACCGTAGATCTGAACCACCGAATCAACAACGCGATCAAACATTTCAGAACCCCAGACTTTGAGAATCGAGCACTCGACCGCGTACTCTTCGATTCCCTTGCGAATCTCACGCGAGGCCTCGGGACTGTTGTTCTGGATATGTGAGGTCGCAGCATCAATCATGCCCACGGTGCGATACGACATCGCCTCGCCGACGTAGATCTTCAACGCGATGTCGGCAATCATCTCCTGAATCAACCCGAACTCCGAGATGCTCTTGCCGAAAGCTTTGCGCTGCTTGGCATAAGCGATGGCATGCTGCAGAGAATATCTTGCGCCCCCGACGCATCCCGCGCCCAGCTTGAAGCGGCCGATGTTGAGAGTGTTAAAAGCGATGATGTGCCCTTTGCCGATTTCACCCAGAAGATTTTCGACCGGCACCTGACAATCGTTGAGGATCAGCGGACAGGTCGACGACCCGCGAATACCCAACTTCTTCTCTTCCGCGCCCACGGTAAAGCCGGGAAAGTTGCGCTCGACGATAAAGGCGGTGAAGTGCTCTCCATCGACCTTGGCAAAGATGATGAACAGGTCGGCGAAGCCGGCATTGGTGATCCACATCTTTTCGCCGTTGAGAATGTAGTGCTTGCCATCGGGTGAGAGCACGGCTTTCGTGCGGGCATTCAGCGAGTCAGAGGCCGAAGTATTTTCTGAGAGAGCATAAGCGCCAACGAGTTCGCCCGCAGCCAGCCGCGGCAGGTACTTTTTCTTCTGCTCTTCCGTGCCGAAGTAAATAATGGGCAGCGTACCGATACCAGTATGCGCGCCCCAGGTCACGCTGAACGACCCTGATTTGGCGATGTAGTCGGCGATGAGCGCCGAGGTGATCTTGTCCATCTCAAGGCCGCCGTAGGCTTCGGGGACGTCCACGCTGGAAAGTCCTAACTCCGCCGCCTTCTTCAGCAGCTCACGCGAGAAAGCGAAGTCTTTGTGCTCGATGCGATCGAGGTTTGGAACAATCTCTTTGTTCGCAAACTCTTCGGTGGTCTGCCTGATCTGCTGGTGCTCTTCGGTGAAATCTTCTGGAGTGAAAACGTCTTCGACCGCGCGCTCTTCAATAAGAAAACTTCCGCCGGCGACTTTCGTCTGTGGGATTACGGCCGTTGCCATGTGACCCTTCCTTTCAGCCTCGACTTCCACGTCTGCCGCGCAATGCGCACGGCGGTTAGTTGATGTTTTCCAGAATGCCGGCAGCGCCCATGCCTCCACCGACACACATTGTGACGATTCCATATTTCGCGTTGCGGCGCTTTAGTTCGGCGATGACGGTCGCAGTAAGCTTTGCGCCCGTGCATCCCAGCGGATGTCCCAGCGCAATCGCGCCGCCGTTGGGATTAATCTTCGCCGGATCAAGCTCGCCAACTTTTATTACCGACAACGCCTGCGCCGCAAAAGCTTCGTTCAGCTCGATAACAGCGATGTCAGAGAGCTGCAAGCCAGCCAGCTTCAGCACCTTTGGAATGGCAAAGACTGGACCAAGACCCATCTCTTCCGGCTTATAGCCCGCAGTGGCGAAGGCGACAAAGCGCGCCAGCGGCTTGATACCAAGCTGCTGCGCACGCTCCGCGGACATCACAACCGCCGCCGCTGCACCGTCGGACATTTGCGAGGAGTTTCCAGCGGTCACCGTGCCCTTAGCGTGGAATGCTGGTTTCAACCCAGCGAGCGCTTCGATCGATGTATCCGCGCGCGGACCTTCATCAACCTTGAACGTAATATCGATGCGCTTGGGCTTCGATCCATTCGGCGTCGTATAGCTCACGAGAACAGGGACGATCTCGCTGTCGAACTTGCCTTCCTTGATCGCAGCAATCGCCTTCTGATGGCTCTCGTAGGAGAACTGATCGGCCTGCTCTCGGCTAATACCATGTCGCGTTGCCAACCGCTCGGCTGTGAGTCCCATCGAAAGATACGCATCAGGATAATTGGCCACCAGCCAGGGATTACAACTGACCTTGTGTCCGCCCATCGGGACCATGGTCATCGACTCAACGCCGCCAGCCAGAATCACCTCGGCTCCGCCCGAGCGAATGCGGTCTGCAGCAATCGCAATCGATTGCAATCCGGACGAACAGAAGCGATTGATGGTCATCGCCGAAATCTCGACCGGCAAACCCGCACGTAATGAAGCCGTGCGAGCCACATTCATTCCTTGCTCGGCCTCGGGCATGGCGCAACCCATAATGACGTCTTCAATCTCAGCCTTGTTCAGTTGCGGCACACGTTCGAGCGCGCCGGTCATGGCAACCGCTGCCATGTCATCAGGACGCGTCGTGCGCAGCGATCCCTTGTGGGCCTTGCCTACAGCCGTACGTACTGCACTTACTATGACTACTTCACGCATAATGTTAGTTCCCTGCTCTGGTTGCAATTTCATCTACATTAGATTCGGTGATCGAAGCATCGGCACCGAGAAGTTTAAGATTCAAAGTCCCACCACTGAAAAGCATTTCTTCTAAGGCGGCATCCACATGTTTCTGCTCCAAGCTGCCGTTGCCATTATCGGAAATGTAGTACTGGGCCGCACGCCGCATCAATTCTTTGATAAAGGCGGCGCTGGCATGACGTGTTCTCTTGACTGTCCGCTCTACCAGCGCTTCATCAATCGACAATCCACACGCGTATAGCCCAATCAGCTTTCGACGTCCTACCTCGTCTGGCAAAGGAAACTCAATCGCCTGGTCGACTCGGCCCGGTCGTGAGGCCAACGCCGCTTCTAATTGGTCTGGGCGATTCGTTGTCAACACAAATAGAATCGATGCGTCCTCTCGAAGACCATCCATTTCATTCAATAACTTATTCAATAAACTCTCTTCACAAGGTCCGTGCATTTGCGACCGGTCTCGTGCTATCAGGTCTACATCTTCAATCACAATCATGGCTGCAGAAAACGAGCCAGTTGCATATACGTGCTCAGAAGCCCTACCTGCTCAGCCGTAATCAGAAGGCTGGTATGGTCTTTGAGATGGCTGGCCAAATAATGGATCGTATGCGTCTTTCCGGTACCTGGCGGTCCGTAAAACAACAAACCTTTTTTCACCGGCATTCCGAGCTGCTGCAAGCGCTCCCGTTGACGGATAAATTCTCCAACGTTGCGATCTAACAACTCGAGTGTCTTTCCAGGCAAGACAACCTCGTCACGTTGGACGCTGCGGAGCTTGTGCACCCTGATAACACCCGCGCGGCCTGAATAGTTATCGATTTGCTCGAGAGAGATGACTTTGCCTTTGTAAGATCCAGCCATCATTACAAATTTCTCGACACGTCCCAAAAAATCTCTGGAAAATTTTGCCCCTTCGTCACCCGGTGGAACCGCCACTTCCAGATGGAGACCTACATCTCCGCGGGCAAAGTGGTGTTCTTGGGTAAGCAAAATCGAGTAGGACAAACCGTCATGTCTACCTAGCCATAATCCACGACGCAAGCAGCGAGCCGGCACAACATCGCCAATATCAACTTCATCATGTTGCAGAGGACCAATGAGCGGCGGATAGTTTGCCTTCGCTACAAGATGCGCCGTAGTGAGCTGCTCATGGCTGTATTGAGGATGTACACCCACAAGTTCAGCTTGATAGTGCTCTTGGAAAACCTTCTCCAAAGCAGTTTGAAGATCTACACGCGAGGTGAGCGGAAATGCCCTGCTTGTAGCCATGAGCGTAGTGAGCTGTATCTTGCCAAAATGAGCCCCTAACTTATCAACCGCCAAAATAGGCTGCGCGGTCGGCCTTTTTTTCACAACACGAGTTTTCGCCTTACCGCTCTGCTTACCCTTCATGCTAA